>Ga0256842_1001212_pt1 | contig 21211 bp, 18 predicted proteins | sample 4559240metaG_FD_185973 | JGI IMG/M metagenome (GOLD analysis project Ga0256842, IMG submission 185973) | Hydrothermal vent microbial communities from Guaymas Basin, Mexico - 4559-240 | ecosystem: Environmental > Aquatic > Marine > Hydrothermal vents | place: Mexico: Guaymas Basin | collected... | reverse complement strand
TTCAGAGTTCGTTACGACACTAGCTTCTTAAGAGTAATGATTCCTATTAGGGATACAAAATATTTTACTTCAGGATTTAAATTTAGATTTTATAATTACGCAAGAGTTCCTGCCACTGATAAACCTAGTTGGCGCTCTGGACTTTATAGCAATTGGAATCTCGATTATATAATTCTTGATACCAACCGAAGCATTAATGATACTTTTTATGCCGATAATGCCATACAAACACAGCCCACTTCCTTACTTAAAGATTTTCAATCTACCACATGGAAGCAATATATGGCAGACCCTACAAATGCAATTGAAACTGGCAAAAGTGTAGGGATATTTAATCATGATAACCTTCTGAAAAATGTAGCTCAAAAGTTCTATATCTATGACCTTTGGGACAAAAGCCTTAGTTTTAGCACCACAACTAGTTCGCTAAACTTAGCAGCAAAAAGCTCAGCAGAATATGCCCCAAATTATTCAGCATATAGCTTCGTTACTACGGCACCAAAATATCCCGAATTTAGGGTATTATACCATGTATCGTCAAATACTGGTAACCCTGATATTTTTAAGATGAATGACACTGCTTTTTTCTATCAGAAATTCTATAATTATTTATCCTATGATGATGGAATTCCTGAAGCTGGCTACGGATTATCAACTCCTAATGGCAAACTAGCATATCAGTTTACACTAAATACTGACGACACATTGCAGTCTGTACAAATGTATTTTAATCAAACAATTGGCAATGCTAATCAACGATATTTCTACCTAACAGTATGGGATGATAATAATGGAGTACCAGGGAATATTATTTACGAAAAGTCAGGAAAACGACCTGAGTTTGATGATCTATTTAAATTCCAGACATATACACTAGAGCAACCTCTAGCCGTGGATGGAACAATATATATTGGCTGGCGACAAACTACCAAGGATAATTTAAATATTGGTTTTGATAAAAATAACGACCAATCTGATAAAATTTTCTATAACGTAAGTGGAAATTGGTATAACTCTAGTTTTAAAGGAGCACCAATGATACGACCAATATTGGGGCAAGAGCAAAATGCTCATGTGGGCTTTAATCCTAAAACCGATACTGAGGAAATAGCATTAAACATTTACCCAAATCCAACAAATACAGGAATAATTAATATAGATATTTTTGACATTAAAGATATCCACAATTATAAAATCCACATATTTTCGCTGCAAGGGCAGAAAGTATATGAGAGTAATTTTAAAAACAAATTAAATCTACAGCATTTATCTAAAGGCGTGTATATCATTAATATTGAGAACACTAAAACGAATAGCCGTAGTATAAAAAAACTAATAATAAACTAATGGACGATAAAAAAAATAATATTTTCGAGATACATACCGATGAAACACCTGATTTGCATGAGCATTATAATCTTATTGTAGACAAAGGGCAGTCGCTGCTACGTATTGACAAATATGTACAAATGAAGATTGAAAATGCTACTCGTAGCAAAATTCAAGAGTCGATAAAAGTAGGAAATGTACTAGTGAACAAAAAGGCAGTAAAATCTAATTATAAGGTTAAGCCAATGGATAATATTCAAATATTTTTTGATAATCCTCCTCGCGAAGTAGAAATTATTCCTCAGGATTTGCCATTGAATATTGTTTACGAAGATGATGATATTATTGTTGTAAATAAGGCAGCAGGCATGGTTGTACACCCTGCTCATAGCAATTATGATGGTACTTTACTTAATGCATTGACTTATCATTTGAGCAAAGATGATTTGGATAATCCTACTACTCCATACCTTGTTCACCGAATTGATAAAAACACAAGTGGAATTCTATTAATTGCCAAAACAGACGTTATGAAAGCACGTTTGGCAAAGCAGTTTTTTGACCATACTACCGAGCGTAAATATATTGCTTTGGCTTGGGGCGATTTTAAGGAAGAAGAAGGCACTATCCGTGGCAATATTGGTCGCTGTCCTAAGGACCGCAGGGTAATGTGCGTATTTGATGAGGATGGTGAAATTGGCAAGACTGCTATTACTCACTATAAAGTAGTGGAACGTTTTGGCTATATTTCGGCAATAGAATGCCAGCTTGAAACTGGTAGAACTCACCAAATTAGAGCCCATATGAAGCATATAGGCCACCCATTATTTAATGATTCTACCTATGGCGGAGATTCTATTCTTAAAGGCACAACTTTCTCAAAATACCGACAGTTTGTAAATAATTGCTTCAAAATGATTCCTCGTCAATCACTTCATGCAAAATCATTGGGTTTTGTGCATCCTCGTACAAATAAGGATATGTTTTTTGAGTCAGAATTACCTCAAGACATGCAAGATGTAATGGAGAAGTGGAGAGCTTATGGTGAGAACGGAATCTAAGGTAAGCAATTGAATTACAATATTTAAATAAATTAGTATGTTTCCAACTTTAGGACACTTAATAAATTACTTATTTGGCTTAAACATCAACTTTCCGATGCCTACCTACGGCTTTGTTTTAGTAATGGCATTCGTTACTGCGGGCATTATTCTTAAGTTTTCGCTAAAGCGTATGGAAAGCCAAGGAAAATTAGCTAGCCATAAATCAGAGGTTCTTATTTCTGGGCCAATTAATTATTTTGATATAATTATTTCTGGTGTTTTTTACTTTATTATTGGATACAAAATTTTCGGAATTGCCTTTAATTACGACTTATTTACCGAAGATATAAATGCCTATATATTTTCCACTCAAGGAAGTTTAATTGCAGGGCTTATACTTGCAGCAATGGGCTCGGGATATGGTTATTGGCAAGCAAAGCAAAATTTTTCTGCAGAGCTTATTTATGAGGATAAAGATATTCTTCCTCATGAGCTTACAATGAATATTGTAATGGTAGCAATGCTATCGGGCATTATTGGCGCTAAGGTTTTCGATATTCTCGAAAATTTTTCTCGTTTTTTGAAGGATCCTTTGGATGCACTTTTCTCAGCAGGAGGATTCACTTTTTACGGAGGACTAATAGCCGGTTTTTTCGCTGTATGGTATTATATCCGTAAGAAAAACATTCCTGCACTAACATTAATGGATGCTGCAGCTCCTGCTATTTTAGGGGCTTATGCTGTTGGACGCTTAGCTTGTATGCTAAGTGGCGATGGTTGCTGGGGAATTCCAAACCCAGACCCTAAACCAGAGTGGCTAGCAATGATTCCCGATTGGCTATGGGCATTCGATTTTCCTCATAATGTAATTAACGAAGGCAGCAGAATACTATCATGCAGTGGCGATTATTGCCATCAGCTCGATGTACCGGTATTCCCGACCCCACTATACGAATCAATACTAAGTGCCATATTCTTTCTTACGGTTTGGTTTGCTCAAAACAAAATTAAAACAACAGGAGTAATATTTTTTATTGCAATAATGCTTAATGGTTTTGCAAGATTTTTTATCGAAAAAATTAGAGTGAATAATCTTTACGAGATTGGAACATCGCATATTACACAGGCCGAAATTATATCATCATCATTGGTTTTAATAGGGATAATAGGTATTATTGTACTTAACAAACTTAAGAAAAAATAAAACTTTAATTAGTATAAATTTCTAGAGCAATTAATGAGCATAATATATTATTTTAGCCGACTAAATTAACATAGAGAATTGAAAATTTATAAAAGCATATTACTTTTCATAGTATTAATTAGCATTATTAATACCACTGCCTATGCCGACAAAACTGACAGCATAATAACCGTGGCTAATGATACTACTAATATTTTGTATTACTATAAAAGCACCGCTTTTTCCAAAGCACAACTAAATTATGTAGATTCCACTTTGCATAATTTTCATAGATATGCCGTAAAAAAGAATGCTTACGATATGTCTGCTACTACTCACTTTGTTGGTGGCCCCATAAAAGACTTATATTTCAATAAACTCGGCCCACAATATACAATTGGTGAGCACTCACTTGGCAAACTATATTATAGGGCAAACGAAATGCCATATTATAAGAATGTAAGAACACCTTATTCCGAAGTTTTTTACACAATGGCCTCTCCTGAAGAGAATTACCTTAAGGGAGTACTTGCCGCACAATCTAGCGAAAGGCTATATTATGGATTGAATTTCAATGTAGAATCTACTGCAGGACTAATGACAAATAGCCAAGTTCAGAATGCACATATTAGAGGCATTATGGATTTTGAGGCATTAAACAAACGATACGGATATAAGCTTGAGTATATTTATAATAAAGTAAAATTTGGTGAAAATGGAGGATTAAGAGATGAAGCCTCTTACGATTCTACAGACCTCGATAGACAAGTATTGGCAGTAAATCTTAATAATGCATATAATCATATAAAAGCTCATCATTTTGCATTTAATCAGCATCTTAATATTGGAAAAGCAGCAACAGATTCCACAGTGCATAAATTCCTTGGTAAATTATATTTAAACACCTCATACGACCATAGAGCAAGACTTTATTATGATAAAAACTGGGAGCCTGCTTATTATAAAAATGCCTATTTAGATACAATTCAATCACATGATTCACTGGCAATTACAGAGTTCAAAACAGATTTCGGAATTTCGAATTTCTACCCAGAAAAACATCAATATTTTATCTTCAATTTTGGTTTAGAATATAGATACAATATGTACTATAATGGCAATAAGGAATATTACTTTAATTATGCCACTCCTCATGCTGATGTTATATTCGATTTCTATAAATTTATTCTCGAAGGTGGTATTAGATATCAAATAAAGATTCCTAATTCACAGTCTTTTGATATTGGCTCCAATGATTTAAATTTATATGGTAAAATGAAATTCCCGCTTGTAAAGAATTTCAACCTTGATGTGGGCATGAAAATGGATTTTAACTCTCCAGATATTCGTACTTATAATACATATTCGAACCACTTTATGTGGCAGAATGATTTTGACAAACAAAAACATATTGAGATAAACTCAAGCATTGACATTAAAGGCTTTAAGCTTGAAGGAGCATTACATACAATGACTGATTATGTTTATTTTAATGAAAACGTTATTCCTACACAATTTAAGGAAAGTGTAGAGATAATTACTGCAAAATTCAAAAAAGAGTTTCACTTTAAGCATGTAGGTACTCACCTGATGGTGATGTATCAGCAGAGTAGTAATAGTACCGTTGTTCGCTTACCAGCTTTTGTAATTAATGGAAATTTCTTTTTCAGTTGGCCAATATTTAAAGGTGCACTTACGGTACATCCGGGTATAGATATTACTTACCTAAGCTCATATCAAGGATATGGATATAATCCTTCCTTAATGCAGTTTTATTCGCATGACAAAAAAGATTTAGAAGAGCAATTCTATATGGACTTATACCTAAATTTTAAAGTAAAGAGAGCAAGGGTATTTCTTATGTATCAAAATGCTCTTTCGCATATGGGTAAATATCATTATTTCTTAGTAAAAGGATATCCTCAGCAAGATGCCACATTTAAAATTGGCCTCTCTTGGAGATTTCTTGATTAGTATATCATAATACACCGATTGCCATTATGTCATAAAAAACAATAAAAAATCGTTTTGGCATATTATATGAACAGCCCCAAAAACAATTTTTTAGTATTATTGCAAAACAGTAAATACTGATAATCAATTCAGAAATAAATATAAAAAACAACATATCATGTCAGAAGAAATAACAAAAGTAAAGAGCTTTATAATAGGCTCAGGTCCTGCTGGATATACAGCAGCAATATATGCATCGCGTGCAAATTTATCTCCAATTTTATACCAAGGAATGCAACCTGGTGGGCAGCTAACTACTACTACCGAAATTGAGAACTTCCCTGGTTATCCTGAAGGAACAGAAGGTCCTAAGATGATGGAAGACTTACAAAAGCAAGCTGAAAATATGGGAGCTGATATCCGTTGGGGTATGGTTACTGAGGCTGATTTGTCGGAACGTCCTTTCAAAATTAAGACTGATGATGGAAAAGCATTTGAGGCTGATAGCGTAATTATTGCTACTGGTGCAACAGCTAAATATCTTGGTCTTAAGTCTGAGAACGACTTTAAAGGTGGTGGGGTTTCTGCTTGTGCTACTTGCGATGGTTTCTTTTATAAAGGTAAGCCCGTAGCGGTAGTTGGTGGTGGCGATACTGCTGCTGAAGACGCTCTTTATCTTGCAAATATTGCTTCAAAAGTATTTATGATTGTACGTCGCGATGAGCTTCGTGCATCAAAAGTAATGGCTCAGCGCGTTGCTGACCATCCAAATATTGAAGTACTTTGGAACCATGTAACAAAAGAAATTGTTGGTGAGCAGAAAGGATTTATGAAAGCTGTAAATGGTGCTATTCTTGAGAATGTAAAAACTGGCGAAGAAAAGAAAATTGAAATCGAAGGTTTCTTTGTAGCAATTGGTCATCAACCAAATACCAAACTAGTTCAAGGACAAATTGACCTCGACGATCAAGGATATATCAAAACAGTAGCAGGAACTACTCAAACAAATATTGAAGGTGTATTTGCTGCAGGTGATGTACAAGATCACACCTACCGTCAAGCAATTACTGCTGCTGGAACTGGCTGTATGGCTGCTATCGAAAGCGAGCGTTGGTTGGGAGAACAGTAGGATAATTGTTAATGGTTAATGGCCTGCCGGATGAGTTGGCTAATTATTAATTATTTAAATCGATAAAAATATAAAAACCACCGATCTTTATGGGATTTGGTGGTTTTTTTTGTGCTTTGTATTTTGGTGATTTTGTATTTAAAGCTAGAGATTAACGATAAAAGATTAACGATTTTGGATTTCAGATTTATATACGAAAATCAAAAATCGTTATTCTAACAATCCTCTATCATAAATCAAAACTTTGTTTTTTTATAAGTCCGTAGGACTTCCCTATTTGTAGCACGAAGTGCGGAAAACATTATCAAAGTCCGTAGGACTTGCCTATATATTATCTAAATAAATTTGGATTAACGATAGAAGAATAACGATTTTGGATTTCAGATTTATACACGAAAATCAAAAATCGTTATTCTAACAATATTCTATCGTTAATCAAATATTATTATTTTATAAGTCTGCTTATATATTTTTATTCATTAAAGCCATTATCCCATAAAAAAAACACTTTACATTTTTCATAAAATACCTTATATTTGCATAATAATTAATACCAGATAATTATGAAAACTTCAAAAAACATTTTTCTATTACTATTTGCTATTACAATAATAGCAACTAATTATTCATGCGATAAAATTGATGAATTACTAACTTTTACAATTTCTAATACAACTGAAATAGTTGTAGAAACAAGTATTCCGGTTGCTCTGCCATTCGAAATACCCACTCCTGATATTACTACCGACTCTGAAGAGGAAATGAGCAAAAACAACACCAGTGTAGATTTAATTAAAGATGTACTTCTTACTTCTTTAAATATGAGGATTAAAGATCCTGCTGATAAAACTTTTAGCTTCTTAAAATCTATTCATATATACATCTCTACCGATGACTCTGACGAAATTGAACTTGCAGGTAAAGATAATATTGATGCTAATACAAACTCCATAAATTTAACAACTACTAATAGCAAACTTGATAAATATATTAAGGCCGATAAGTATAAATTAAGGACAGAAGTAACCACAAAAGAAACTGTTACTAAGGATATTACCATTGAAATTAATATGGAGTATAAGATTACTGCTGATCCTTTATAAACAATAAATAGCACTGTATGGCTATTGTTTTTATTCTGATAATTGAGATTAACAATAGAAGATCCGATTACTATCGGATAACGATTTTAGATGTCAGATTTATTCACGAAAATCAAAAATTGTTATTATAACAACCCTCTATCATAAATCAAAACTTTGTTTTTAAGTCCGTAGGACTTTCCTGTTTGTAGCACGAAGTGCGGAAAACATTGTCAAAGTCCGTAGGACTTGCCTATTTATTTTAAGAATTGGGATTAACGATAGAAAATCCGATTACTATCGGATAACAATTTAGGATGTCAGATTTATACACGAATATCAAAAACCGGCATTCTGATACCTGATATCGTTAATCAAAACTGCCAACTAAACCCTACAACCCATAATAATCAATATACTCATCTCTACGAAGCTCATACTGATTTTGTACTTTTTCTAATTCCAAATACCATTCGGCATGTGATGAAGGCACTGCGTATTTTGAAATATTATAGCTAATTTCATTCTCAATTCGATGTGCGTTAGCTCTTACTATTTGCTTGAATTTACTTGTATGAGCATAGTTTACAATCTTTCTTTGCGACTCTTCAAACATTGCTTTTGTAGCATCATCTTCCATAAGTGCCTTAAACATATTATAAACAAATCCATTAGGATTATCGTCCAAAAAAAAGTATTTATTCCTAGTGCCGGCAAAATCTAAATCATAAAGAAAAAATCGGAATTTGCCATCAACCACACTATAAATTTCTACATTATTAAAGGGCCAATCGCTATTCCCTATAAAATCTTGATAAGCAATATAATCAGCAACATTCTGAAGGTCTAATAATTCTTTCAGCTTAGTCGTATTTCGAGAAAACACTGCCGTTACCAATTCATTCATTTTTGCTTCGTCGCCATGCTTATACTCCAGCTCCTCGACACCTCCACCAATATGATTTATCTTTATTATATTCAAATCCCCTTTACTTACATCCATAAGTTTTGAAAGTGCTGTTCTATTTTTCTCTGTACGCATATTCAATAAGCCATAAAACTTATCATTCACAAAAACCTGAACTATACGATAATAGCTAAGCTCCAAATCTAGCTTCATATCAATTGCCAACTGCGAATAGCTAATATCTTTTATGTATGACTCATAGAAATCATTACCCGAGTTTCTAAGGCTAAAATTTCTTATAACATCCAAATGGTGATTAGCAAGCTTATCTTCAACATTTAATATTGAGCCCGTAGAATTATCTTGGTTTTTATCAAACTTTATCTTCAAACTTTTTAATGGATATTCTGCTGTAAAAGAACCTTTTATGGAGATTTCTATTAACTGATCTTTTATAATCTGCTTTTTGAAATGAAACATAGTCAGGTGACCAACAATTTCAATATCTTCAGTATAATTACCCATCATATAATCAAAATCAGCTTGGGGCACAGTAATATTTATTACTGCCAAATCGGTTTCAATGGTATTAGGAGTTACTGTTGAAGCATCAACGGTTTCAACTTCCTCTACTATATATTTATTACAAGATACTGAGAGTAGAAACAATACTCCCAATAAAATAAATACGTAAGATTTTAAATTATATATTCGATTCATCATTTTCCTTGTTTTTTTTATTCTTTCTCTTAATAGTAATATTATAGGTTACTCCCAACATAAAATGATAGCTACGATGAACCACCATAAACGAATTTATTTTTTTTGAAACTATTTGCGAATAGCCAAAATTAGCCTCAAAATTTGGCATGAATTCATAGCTAACATTAAAAGTAATATTGGTTCTCAGATTATTGCTCTTCATTAAAGCAAAATCATCTCTATCTCTATAATCCTGAAGAGATACTCCTGCATCAATATTCCATTTATCATTTATATTATAACCTACAGCTATTGGTAATAGAAAGTTATTTGAATATCCTGTTATTTTAGAGTCCTTAATCACAACTTTAGAATAAAATTGCTGAAAACCAACTCCAGTACGTATATATACAGGGAACTTAAATTGATACCTATACTCAAACAGCACATAATAACCTATGGAAGGTTTTTCTTCAACTTTATACTCCCAAAGATAAACATCGCCTGTATTAAATCCACTGACAGCACCCGCTGACACGCCCAATATATTTTGCGAAAATAAATAAGACGACATAAATATAAAGCTAACTAAAAGTAATTTCTTTATCATTGATTATTAATTTTGATAAAACTATATTTTTCAATACTGCAAAAATAAGCTAAAATAGCTTATGCGATTATTGACATATTACTATCTAAAACCTTATTTTTTTCAAAACTACCCTTTAATTTATAGTAATTATGAGAGCTAAAGACACAATCTTTTAAGCAAACCGAGCAACCTTTATTTTCAACAAAATAAGGCAGGCATTTGCTTCTATCGATATGAGTTTTGCGCAATGACTCATGAATAATTGGCTTATCCAATATAGCATGTGGTGGGCAAGTTCTTATACACTTATTACACGAATCGCAGAAACCACCTATCCACTCATGATCCATATTATCAGTAAATGGCAGGTTACTTATATTAGTAAAAATAGCAGAAATCCTTTGCCTAGCACCAAACTCAGGAGTAATAAGCAAACCATGCTTACCTAGCCAACCCAAGCCCGCTTTTTGTGCCAATGGCGGATATAATACCAAACCACCTAGCGGATGACTTGCCTGTGCTCCAAAGCCTTTTTCTTGCATAAAAGCGCAAAGTTTGTTGGCCGCAATTCCCAGTGCATCATATGTTTGAAATACCGTACGAAATGTATCAATACTTGGTGCTTTGGATATACTTTCCTTATCCATTTCCATAATAAGCACCATGGCATTATCGTATTGTATTGCCCTTTCTTTAAATATAAACTTTGTGGGAATTTTAGTAAAACCTATTTTATCAATTCCAATACTTTTGGCGTATTCCTTAATTTCTTCCAATGCCTCATCAGTTATAGTAGTTTTAGGCATAATGCCATGCTTTAATGCCGATTTTATTGAATACTCCCCATTCTTAATACTTGATTTCAGATACTTTCCTATAACAGATATGTTCTCAAAGCTAAAAGGAATCTCCCCTCCTTGGGTAAATTTATCGGGATTGGGCCATGTTTTTGCCGGCGACAAATCACTAGATACTATATAATTATCAATTTGCACCAATGATTTCTCAAGATTAAACCAAGCTTGTACTTTATGCTTAATTGCAAAAAGTGCTATTTTTTCTAGAAAATTTGGCTTTGGCATAATTTGGATTTTTTGTTGGTGGCTAAGATAGGGAATGATTTAATGTGAAAATTAGAAAATTATTTAGAGGTGGAATGGTTTAATGTGGAAATTAGGAAATGACTTAATGTGGAAATGTTGTAATTGTGGAATTATTTAATGTGGTGTTAGGAATTAGAGCCGAAAGCTAGGGGATTCTCTTTAGACAATCAACGGTAACTGATATCAGCAGCAGTTAATTGCAAATATTAAGGCAAAATACACCCATAAATTGCAAGGCCTATATTTCACCACAAATACTTAACACCATATCACTTTGATTATCAGAGATTTTAAACACTAAAAAAAGAAGCAAAAAAGCTTTGTCAATAAAAAAAATAGTGATAATTTTGCAGCCCGTTAGAAAAAGAGGATTTAATCCTGAAATTCTAAGGAATTAGTATAAACAAATTAATATTTATTATTATGCCAGCAAGAATAAGATTACAACGTCATGGTAAGAAGCAAAAAGCATTCTACCACATTGTAGTAGCGGATGGTCGTGCACCTCGAGATGGAAAATTTATTGAGAAGTTAGGCACCTATAATCCAGGAACAAAACCAGCAACTATCGAAATCAATTTCGATTCAGCTTTGACATGGTTAGGTAAAGGAGCTCAGCCTTCTGATACTGTACGTTCTATTTTGAAGTATAAAGGAATCATGTACAAAAAACACCTTATGGGTGGTGTAGCTAAAGGCGCATTTACTGAGGCAGAAGCTGAAGTTAAATTTGCTGCTTGGATGAACGAGAAAAATGCTCGTATCGCTAATACTGTTAAAGCACATGAAGATGTTATTGCTAATGCTAAGAAAGAAGCTTTCGAAGCAGAAGTAAAAATCAATACTGCTCGCGCAGAAGCAATTGCTAAACGTAAGTCTGATGCGGTTGAAGCTAAGATTAAGGAAGAGCAAGCTGCTGCTGCCGCTAAGGAAGCTCCTGTTGAGGAAGCAACTGAAGAAACTGCAACTGAAGAAACTGCTGCTGAATAAGCTAAGTTTTTCTATAATATCAAAAAGGTCGTTTGTTAATTCATTCGACCTTTTTTTGTGCCTATAAAAAACTGAAGGCTAAAGTGGTTCTCTTGATTAAAGTTTTTTTCTGAAACATTAAGAGATTAAGGAAATTAAGAATAGTACTCTCAAATAAGCAAATCAACAACTAAACAATTAAACATTTTTCTGAAACATTAAGGGATTAAGGTTATTAAGATTTTCGTTCAGCCCGCTTCACTCAAAAAAAATACATCCACTAATTACACGAATTAGCACCTGTCTGCCGACAGGCAGGCGAATTTTATTCTCACTCGCCTTTGGCTCATTTGAATACTTTTATCATCGAATTTCACTAATTAATCGAATTTAGAATAGAACTACCAATTAAACAAATAAGCAATTCAACCTGTCTGCCGGCAGGCAGGCATTTCAACCTTTTTCAACCCTTTCAACCCTTTCAACCTTTTTCAACTTTTTTCAACTTTTTTCAACCTCCCTCAACCGTTTTTTAAAAAAAAGAAACATTCATTACAAAATATACCATAGCACAAAACTTAATCACAATGATAAAACCTATACTAGAAACACGCATAATCATCGTTCATTTATAATAATTATTATTTTCTAAAAACACATAATATAGGCTTAAAACTAATAATTCTCATGTATTCAGCACCTAATAATCATATTTTTTAGTGTCTCTAATTTAGAATGATTAAAAATTACTTTGTTATCAAAATCACACTTTCTCCCTAGCCCCTATTACTATTAAGCCACACGAAATTGTAAATACAATTGTGAATAAATCAATACTTTTATTGATTTTCATATAATAACTCTAATAATTTAAATAATATCTTTGCAAATTATTAGAAATCAACATTAATATTTATATAAAATGGGAATAGAAGCACTATTAGTCTTTCCGTTGGCCGGCGTCGCATTGATACTTATCGCCAACTTCCTAGCGAATTTAATTTCTTACAAATCTGACAACGAAGCAAAGCGTGAGCCTTACGAGAGTGGTATTAAGACCATTGGGCCAACTTGGATTCAGTTTAGAGTAGGATATTATCTATTTGCTATTATTTTCTTAATATTTGATGTAGAAGTAATCTTCCTTTTACCTTGGGCAGTAGTTTTCAAAGAAGTGGGTGCAGTAGCATTCCTTGAGATAACTATCTTCCTTGTGATACTAGGAATTGGATTACTTTATGCATGGAAAAAACGCGCATTACGATGGGAATAGACATTAAAAACAACAATACTGAGCTTGGAGATGATTTTCCTGGCGAAGTGATTCCTGCAGGAAATGGCGGGAATATCGTAGCCACCTCTTTGGATGGCTTGATTAACTGGGGGCGTAAGAATTCACTTTGGCCACTATATTTCGGAACTAGCTGTTGTGCTATTGAGATGATGCAAACCGGAGCTGCTCGCCATGATTGGTCGAGATTTGGCTTTGAGGTAGCTCGTCCTACACCACGACAGGCCGATTTAATTATTATTGCTGGTACTATCACTGTAAAGATGGCTCCTGTACTTCGTCGTTTATACGACCAAATGGCAGAGCCTAAGTATGTTATTGCAATGGGAGCTTGCGCTGTTTCTGGCGGACCTTTCTACTATAACTCATACTCTACAGTGCGTGGTGCTGACCATATAATACCAGTGGATATATATGTGCCTGGTTGCCCTCCTCGCCCTGAGGCTCTTTTGGACGCTATGTTCGACCTACAAGAGAAAATTAGCAAGGAAAACAGTGCACACCGTACATTACATAATCCTATTGACGGATTTGACGAAGGTAAAACCAAATAAACTTAAGCCATGACAAAAACAGAACTTAAAGGAATAATTGGAAGCTGGTCGTCAAATTTAAAATTGGACGATGAAAGCAACGAATTTTTAATGGTAGAAGTTCCTGCAGAGGAATTACTCACCATTGCCGAAAAACTAAAGAGCGATACTAATACCAAGATCAATCTATTATTTGCACTTACAGGTATGGATTACGGTACTGATTTAGGAGTGGTTTACCACCTTGAGTCTACTACTCACCGCCATATGATTATTATGAAAGTAAGAACCGATGACCGCGAGAATCCTAATTTTGATTCTGTAGTGAAAATTTGGCCTGCTGCTTTCTATAATGAGAGCGAAGCTTATGATTTTTTCGGAATTAAATTCAATGGTCACCCAGAACTTAAACGTATTTTTATGGATGAGAACTGGAAAGGTTGGCCACAGAGAAAAGATTATAAGGATGAATTTAATATGCTAACAAAATAAGATGGAAAATCAACAATTTTTAGCAGACAAAATCCGCACCCAAGAGTACAAACTAAACATGGGACCACAACACCCTGCAGCACACGGTGCTATGCGTATGGTTCTTACTTTAGATGGGGAAGAGATTAAGTATATAGAGCCAGTACTTGGTTATATACACCGCGGAATAGAAAAAATGTGTGAGTCAATCACATATAAGCAAACCATTCACCTAAGCGACAGACTTGACTACCTTTCATCGCATATGAATAATGAAGCAATAGCTTTATTGGTAGAAAAAGCTTCTGGCATTGAGGTAAATGACCGTATCAAGGTTATCCGTACTATTATGGGTGAGCTTACTCGCCTTGCTTCACACCAACTTTGGTGGGGTGTAATGGGAATGGATACTGGAGCCTTAACTTCATTTATGTTTGCTTTCCGTGATAGAGAGCTTATTAACGATATTTTTGAAGAAACTTGTGGCTCTCGCCTAACGATGAACTATAATACTATTGGTGGTTTACGTTACGATCTTCACGAGAATTTTGTAAAAAGAACTAAGGAATTCCTAGTACATTTTAAAGCTAAGCTTCCTGAGTATGATCGTTTACTTTCTAATAACATTATTTTCAGAAAACGTACCGAAGGACTTGGAATTATTACAAAAGAAGAAGCTATAGCTTATGGTCTTAACGGACCTACAGGTCGTGCTTCTGGTTTTGCTTGCGATGTTCGTAAGATAAATCCATATAGCGCATACGACAGAGTAGAGTTTGAACAAATTCTTGCTACTGAAGGTGACGCTTTTGCACGTTATAAGGTTCGTATTGCTGAAATGTGGGAATCAATGCGCATTATTGAGCAATTGATAGATAACATTCCTGAGGGAGAACATAAGGTAAAAACTAAGGCTGTAATTAAACTTCCTAAGGGAGAATATTTACAACGTGTAGAATCTGCTCGTGGCGACCTTGGTGTTTATGTTTATAGCGATGGTGGTAAGAATCCTTATCGTATGAAGTTCCGCTCGCCAAGTTTTGCAAACCTCCACGGTTTAAACAAAATGAGTGAGAACACCAAAATCGGTGACATAGTTGTTAATTTTTCAACCATTGATGTGGTTGTACCTGATATTGATAGATAAAACAGAAAATTATGACAACATATAATACAATAATAACAGATTTTCTGATAAACACAGCAAAACTACCAGCAGATGTAGCCTTTTGGGTTGAGATGGTAACGGTAGCAGCAGTTTATCTTGGAGTTTTTGCTCTTCTCGGTCTTTTCCTTGTATGGATGGAACGTAGAGTTGCAGGTTTCTTCCAGTTCCGCCTCGGACCTAACCGCCGTGGCCCTATGGGACTTTTTCAAACTGTAGCTGATGCTCTTAAGCTTGTTTCTAAAGAGCTTACAGGTACTGCAGAGGCAGATAAGTTTCTTTATACTGTCGCACCCTACTTTGTAATTGTTACAGCACTTATGTCGTTGGCAGTACTTCCATTCTCAATGGAGCTACAAGCTTTTGATATCAACATTGGTTTATTCTTTATTACATCTGTTTCTTCGGTTGCAGTAATCGGAATTTTCCTTGCTGGTTGGGCATCAAACAATAAGTATTCTCTTATTGGTGGTATGCGAAGTGGTATTCAAATGATTAGTTACGAACTTTCCATAGGAATGGTAATTGTTACTATGACTACCCTAACAGGTACGTTACAAGTATCAGAAATTATTGAAATCCAAAAAGATGGTTGGTTGATAGTTCAAGGACATGTTCCTGCTATAATAGGCTTTATGATATTTATGATTGCAGGTACTGCTGAAGCAAACCGTACTCCTTTTGATTTGGTGGAAGCTGAATCGGAGCTTGGTGCTGGTTTCCACTCTGAGTACTCAGGAATGAATTTCGCTTATTATTTCTTAGCAGAATTTGTAAACATGTTCATCATATCGGCAGTGGCAGTAATAATTTTCTTCGGAGGTTGGTTATCACCTTTCGGAATTACTGAAGGCATTCCTTATGTTGGAGCATTTTGGTTTATCATAAAAACTATGAGTATTATTTTCCTTATGATGTGGTTCCGTTGGACTTTCCCTCGTTTCCGTATCGATCAGCTCCTTACTTTGGAGTGGAAATATCTTATTCCTATAAATATGGTAAACATAGTAATAATGGCACTAATCGTTTGGTTAGGTTTAACCATAACCTTTTAAAAGAAAACTATGAATTACTTTAAAGAAATAATACATGGTACTAAAACCCTGCTAACAGGGATGAACGTTACGGGCGTTTACTTTTTTAGGAATCTATTTACCCGTAAAGATATTATTACTCAGCAATATCCCGACAATATCGATACTCTTAAGATGTTCGATAGATTTAAAGGCGAGGTTATAATGAGTCATAATGAGCTAAATCAGCATAAGTGCGATGCATGTACTATGTGCGAGATTGCTTGCCCCAATGGCAGTATCGAAATTGTTTTCGATAAGCAGCCAAATCCTCATACAGGCAAACCAATGAAAGTGCTTACTCACCATATTTACCATCTTGAGATGTGTACTATGTGTGGCCTTTGTATTGAAGCTTGTCCACAGGACGCTATTGAGTGGGGTCAAGGGTTTCACCATACTACAGGTAATAGAGGCGACTTAACTAAAGCTCTTAATAAATCAGGTTCGGAATTAGATCCTAGCCGTATTAAGAAACCTAAGCCAAAGCCAGCTGTCGCTAAAAAAGCTTTGGCTGACAAGCCTGCTGCTAAACCAAAACCTGCCGCTGCTAAAGTTGAAAAAACTGAAGCTGCACCAAAAGCAGAAGCTAAAAAAGAGGTTCTTAAAAAAGAAGAAGCTCCAAAGGCTGAAGTTAAGGCTGATGATGTTGAACAAAAAACTGAAAAAACCGAGAAATAATGGAAAGCATAATCTTTTATATTATCGCAATAGTCATGATAGTATTTGCTGTAATGTCAGTTACTAGCAAGCACATCATGCGTGCCATCGTATACCTACTTATTGTAATGTTAGGTATTACGGGCATATACTTCCTTATCGAATTTCAATTCCTAGCAGCAGTACAGATGACTGTTTATGCTGGTGGAATTATTATTCTTTATATCACATCTATAATGCTTGTTGAGCGAATTGATGCTCCTCTTGATGCACCAGATAAACTGAAAACTATTATTTCAGCAATTATCACTACAGTTGCAGCAGGGATGTCTGTATTTGCAATTTCTACATACAACTTCAATGAGGTAACCGTAGAAACTGAAACTACAATTGCTGAAGTAGGTAGAGCTTTACTAAATTACGGCGACAACGGATACATTCTTCCTTTCGAGGTTATCAGTATTCTGTTACTTGCTGCAATGGTAGGAGCTATCGTAATAGCAAAGACTTATAATAAGAAATCTAACAATTAAAATAAACAGATATGATATTAGGAGTTAGCATTTATGAAGTCTTAACCTTAAGCACAATAATCTTCTTTATTGGTGTATTTGGTTTCACGACTCGAAAGAACCTTATAGCAATGTTAATGTCTGTAGAATTAATTCTTAATTCGGCAGCAATAAACTTTGTAATTATAAATAAGTATCTGTACCCCGAGCAACTTGAAGGTGGAATTTTCTCACTTTTCATTATTGCCATAGCAGCAGCTGAAACAGCACTTGCACTTGCTATCATTATTAATCTTTACAGATTAGTGATGTCACTTAAGACAGATGAATTAGAAACTATGAAATACTAAATATGATGGACATAGGATATTATTCAGCTTTAATAGTTTTGCTTCCCTTGGCAATGTTCATGTTTTTGGGCGCAAACTACAAACGACTTAAAGAGCCTCTTTCTGGTATAATCGGAACAGTAGGAATCTTTACCATTGCAATGCTTTCATTTTATACCGCATGGAGTTATTTCTACGGTGGAATGGAAGGAGCAAAAATTGATGGGGTTTACCAAAAGGTATATCTAATTAATTTTGATCAATGGTTACACTTTACTGACAAATTAAGCATTGGCATGGGTATTATGATTGACCCAATTGGTGCTGTAATGCTTATTGTTGTACCACTTATTTCGTTAATGGTACATATATATAGTATTGGTTATATGCACGGTGAGCCTGGTTTCACACGCTTTTTTGCATACCTTTCGTTATTTACATTCTCAATGATGGGATTAGTACTTTCTACTAACCTTTTCCAAGTTTACATATTCTGGGAGATGGTGGGAGTTAGTTCTTATCTACTGATTGGATATTACTATAACAAACCTTCGGCAGTACTTGCTTCCAAAAAGGCATTTATTGTAAACCGCTTTGCCGATTTTGGCTTCCTAATGGGAATCCTTATTATGGGTTACTATGGCGAAAGTTGGGATTTTAAAGTTCTAACAAGCCTTGAGCACATTGAGCATCTTCAATCAATGTTTGTTGGTGGATTTTTAGGAGTATCGATTATCACTTGGGCATTAATTCTAATTTTTATGGGCGGTGCTGGTAAATCGGCAATGTTCCCACTACATATTTGGTTACCAGACGCAATGGAAGGTCCAACACCAGTATCAGCACTTATTCACGCTGCTACAATGGTTGTTGCGGGAGTTTTCCTTGTGGCTCGTATGTTTCCAATGTTCTGGTTTATGGACGACGGACTCGCACTAGATGTAGTAGCATGGGTTGGAGCTTTCTCTACCATATTTGCTGCTGTAATTGCATTTACACAATACGATATTAAACGAGTGCTTGCTTTCTCTACCATGTCGCAAATTGGTTATATGATGCTTGCTCTTGGTGTATCACAATATGATGGACATGATGGCCTAGGTTTTATGGCTTCAATGTTCCACCTATTTACTCACGCAATGTTTAAAGCATTACTTTTCTTAGGCGCAGGTTCTATTATCCACGCTGTTCACTCTAACTATATGCAAGATATGGGTGGACTTAGAAAGTATATGCCAATTACACATATCACCTTCCTTATTGCTGCACTAGCAATATCCGGTATTCCTCCTTTTGCAGGATTCTTTAGTAAGGATGAAATATTAGCAGCAGCTTTTGAGCATAATATGCCAGTATTTATTATTGGTTATGTGGTTGCCGGAATGACAGCCTTCTATATGTTTAGACTTTACTTCCGCATATTCTGGTGGAATGAGCCAAAATATGAGCACACTCCAAAAGAAGCACCTAAGTATATGACTATTCCATTATTAGTATTAATGGTAATGACTATGTTTAGTGGTTTTATTCCTTTCCCTTCATTAGTAACTGCCGACGGAGCTGAGTTCCATGCGCATATCAACTGGTGGATTGCTGGTTCTTCAATCGGAATTGGTGTATTCGGAATTGGAATGGCAGCTCTTATTTATAAGAAAGAAAAACAATTATCAGCACGTTTCAGATCTGCTTTTGGAATTTTCCACAAATGGGCATTCAACAAATTCTATATTGATGAAGTTTATATGTTTGTTACAAAGAAAATAATCTTCCAAAGAATTTCTGCTCCATCGGCTTGGTTCGACAAACACGTGGTTGATGCTACAATGAACGGCGTTGGTAACGGTACCGTTTGGATTTCAGATAAAATTAAAGGTTTACAATCAGGTAGAGTTCAAGACTATGCCATGTACTTCCTCGGTGGAGTGGTTGTAATTACTGGTATTTTTTGGTATATGTTTAATTAATAAATAGAAAAGAAATTATAACATGGACATATTAACATTATTCGTCGTAGTACCATCTCTTACAGTGATTGCACTGATGCTCTCAAAAGGCATAAAGCAACACAGAGTGGTAGCAGCAATAGGAGGAGGAGTTCAAGCCATTATGGCATTCCACCTTTTATGGAAATTCCTTCAAGATAGAGCAGCAGGTGCAGCAGACATCATGCTTTATAAAGTTGATTATATGTGGTTCGAACCACTTAACATCCACTACTCTATCGGAGTAGATGGTATATCAGTACTAATGATTATGCTTACTTCCATAATTGTACTTACGGGTACATTTATATCATGGAAAGTTGATGATCTTCCAAAAGAATTCTTTATCTCGCTAATTATTTTAGCAACAGGAGTTTATGGATTCTTTATTTCTGTAGATTTATTCACAATGTTCGTATTTTACGAAATAGCAGTAATTCCAATGTACCTTCTTATTGGTATTTGGGGAACTGGTCCAAAAGAATATTCTGCAATGAAGCTTACACTGATGCTTATGGGTGCTTCGGCATTACTATTAGTAAGTATCTTCGGTTTATACTTCAACTCACAAGGAGGAATAGAAGGCGCTCAGCTTACTTTCAATATTTTCGAAATTCAAGGAAATATTCCTGTAGACGCGCAAGCGATATTCTATCCACTAGCATTTATTGGATTTGCAGTAATCGGAGCTTTATTCCCATTCCATACTTGGTCTCCTGATGGTCACGCTTCGGCGCCAACAGCAGTATCGATGCTTCACGCTGGTGTACTTATGAAACTTGGTGGATATGGTGTATTCCGTATAGCAATGTATCTAATGCCAGAAGGAGCTCACATTTGGAGCGAATTCTTCATTATACTTGCTGTAATAGGTGTCTCATATGGTGCAATTAGTGCTGTTAGTCAAACCGACCTTAAGTATATCAACGCATACTCCTCAGTTTCTCACCTTGGAATGGTTCTTTTAGGCCTACTTATGATGAACGAAATTGGTTGGAAAGGCGCAATGCTTCAATCATTATCTCACGGATTTATCACTGCCCTATTCTTTGCCTTAATTGGTATGATATACGGCAGAACACATACTCGAATAGTTTCCAAAATGGGTGGTATTATGACCATCACCCCAGTAATTGGAGCTTTATATGTAATTGCAGGTATGGCTAACCTTGGTTTACCAGGTTTCTCAGGCTTTGTTGCAGA
>Ga0256842_1001211_pt1 | contig 21214 bp, 17 predicted proteins | sample 4559240metaG_FD_185973 | JGI IMG/M metagenome (GOLD analysis project Ga0256842, IMG submission 185973) | Hydrothermal vent microbial communities from Guaymas Basin, Mexico - 4559-240 | ecosystem: Environmental > Aquatic > Marine > Hydrothermal vents | place: Mexico: Guaymas Basin | collected... | reverse complement strand
GTTTATAAGCCAGGTAATGTTTCTTTAACTCCAAAGATTCTTGATAATTCACAAAAATATATCAAAGAGAAATTCAATACTGAAAGCGATAAGCCTGTAAACTTTGTTTTTCATGGCGGATCAGGTTCTGAGCCAAAAGATATTGAAGAGGCAATTAGCTATGGTGTTATCAAAATGAATATTGATACTGATACTCAGTGGGCTACATGGAATGGCGTTAGAGAATACGAAGCTAAAAACCACGACTACCTACAGGGTCAGATTGGTAATCCTGATGGAGACGATAAGCCTAATAAGAAATATTATGACCCACGTAAATGGTTACGCGAAGGTCAGGTTTCTATGATTGCTAGATTGGAATTGGCTTATACTGAGCTTAACTCTATCGACAGAAACTAAATCTTTGATATAAATTACCAAATACTGCGTTATTTTCGTTTTTGAAACAGTCGTTTACTAAATGTAAACTCCTTGATTTCAAAAACTTCAAAGGCCTTGTCTTTGTCAATTTATTATCAAATATTATCTAATGTCTAAATTTATAGATATTACGATATAAAGACAAATAACGAAAACGTCCTAATTATAGTTTAGGACGTTTTTTTTTACAATTTTTCTTATTTAGAATGATTATAAATTAGTATCTTTGCCAAATAAATAATTGAGATATGATAATAACAGCAACAATGAAAATGGCAGATGTGATAATTCAAAATCACCATCTACTTTCTGTAATAAATAGATTTGGAATACAATTAGGTTTTGGCGAAAAATCGGTTGACAGCGTATGCAAAATGCACGAAATAAATACTGATTTCTTCCTTGATATGATAAACTCATTCAACGACCCCGATTTCTTTCCCAAGCAAAAGTTCAAATCATACCCACTGAGCCTTATTGTTGATTATTTATACAAAACTCACGATTTTTACATTAATGTAAAAGTTCCTGAGATAAATTCGCTGATTGAAAATCTACAACAATCAAGTAGTGGAGATACCGCCAAAGCCGTTACACTAATTCATAAATTCTTCAACGAATATGCTAGCCAATTAAAGTCTCATATCGAATTTGAAGAAAAGAATGTGTATCCATATATTCAAGAGCTAGAGACTGTTTATAATGGTGGTGATGAATCCACAATTAAAGAATTTATGCTAAATAATGAGTTTATCATAAAAGATTATGCCACTCAGCACGACAATATTGAAGAGAAATTATACGATATCAAAAATCTTATAATAAAATATATCTCACCAAAAGAGAACTTTAGTTTATGCTTTAAAATACTAGGGCAAATTGCTCACCTCGAAGAAGATATTAAGGACCATTCGGAAATGGAGAATAAAATAATTGTGCCTCAAGTAGCTATCATGGAGCGAAATTTACAAACACGAAATTAATATGGAGAATATAACATTAGGCATATTAACCAAATCGTATGTAATAAGCCGTGGTATACAGTTTATTATCTCCAAAAATAGTGGGCTAAGTATAAATATTATACCATCTTCTGAAAATGATATTGACCAATTTATTGCTGACAATAAAATCAATATGCTAATAATAAGCGACAGTTTATATAATAGTAAATCAATAACAAAGCTCTACAAAACCCATAACGACCTCTACTTTGGTATTGTGCGATGCAATGATATTGCTATAAACTCAATGATTGACCTCAAATTGGATATCAACATTAATGATAGCGAAGATATTATTAATAAAAAAGTTAGCGATTTCATAAACACTACCACCTCCGCAAACAGACTATCCATTGAAAACAGCGAACTTAGCAAACGAGAAATAGAAATATTAAGAATGGTAGCCCTTGGCCATACTAATCAAGTTATTGCAGATTTGCTTTTCATTAGTAAACATACTGTTGTAACACATAGAAAAAAGATTACTGCCAAACTTGGCATCAAAACCATATCGGGGCTTACGGTATACGCACTCCTTAATAATATTATTGAAACAAACGAAGTGGAGAAGTTAAATTAACCCTTAGCTTCGATACATTTTTGGAGAAAAGCATGCGCTTTTATCTGCAAAATACTCAGCCCGACGGATTAATAATTTAAATATTTAATTTCTCAAATCTACAATCAGGATGCCCGTATTACAAAAAAAGGCTCAGCATGTTTCAAAAACACACTGAGCCTTTTTTTGTATACCTATAAGCCACTCCCTCCTCCCATATTACCAAATCATCACCATAATATTACCGCATAACATTCGCTTAATAATTAAGGAACTATTCTGTAAACTAGCAATAATATTAGAATAACATCAACCGCTTGCAACTGCTCTTTCTTTGTGTCATCAAAAAATCAAATAATTTAAACTAAAGATTATTAAACGAAAAGACATTATGAAAGCAAGATTAATTATTCTAGCAATTGCAATTTTGGGATTAAGCGGATTAAACTCATGCACAAAGAGTAAAACCGGAGACGAGCCTATTATTAATGGTAATGATACCGAATTTATAACATCGGGTAATACTGTAACAATTACCGACCACGGCAAAGGTACTGGAAGCATGACTTTCACCGCCGACAAAGTATGGATACTTGACCGTATGGTATTTGTAAACTCAGGACAAACACTAAAAATAGAAGCAGGTACTATTATAAAAGGTAAACCTGGTCAAGGCGAAAATGCAAGTGCATTGATTATAGCAAGAGGTGCTAAAATAAATGCAGAAGGAACATCAGCCAAGCCAATAATCTTTACAGCTGAGGCCGATGATTTGAATGGCAAAGTAGCGAAGACTGACCGCGGCCTCTGGGGTGGCGTGATAATACTTGGCTCAGCAAGGCTCAATACTACTCCCAACAGAATGAATATAGAAGGTATTCCTACTACCGAATCTCGCGGAGAATACGGTGGTGATAACGATACTGATAATTCTGGAATATTCAGATATGTTTCAATCCGACATGGAGGAACAAATATTGGTGCCGATAACGAAATTAACGGACTAACAATGGGCGCTGTAGGCTCAGGAACCACAATCGACCATATAGAGGTATTTGCCAATAATGACGATGGTTATGAATGGTTTGGCGGAACAGTGAACACTAAATACTTAATCTCTGCTTATTGCAAAGATGATGCTTTTGATTGGGACCAAGGGTTTACTGGAAAAGGTCAATTTTGGTTAGCAGTACAAGACCCTAATGCAGGCGACCGCATGGGTGAACTTGATGGCGCTGACGATCCCGAAGATGGAACTCCATTTGGTGGCGGGCAAATATATAATGCTACATTTATAGGACGTGGCGCTGGTGCTGGCGAAAAAGTAATGACTTTTAGAGCCAATGGTGGTGGTGAATTCTATAATGGAATATTTGTAAATCAAGCAAAAGGTGTTGATATTGAATTAAAAGAAACTTTGGACTTTGCTTCAAGCTGGAAACGCTTTAAAGATGGACAATTAAAAATTGAAAACAATATATTTTTTGATGTTGCAGATGCTACATTAGAAGGTGTATTTAAAGTTAAAGCCAAAGACGGAGTAAGCGATGTAGATGCTACAAATGCACAAAACGACTGGAACACATACATTGCAACAGCAAAAAACACAGTAGACGTGGACCCTGGACTAAGCTACCCATCTAGCGGAACACTTAAGGTAATCCCCACAGGAAATGTAAGTTCTAACTTAGCAGTATATCCTACTGATTTCTATACTAATGTAAATTATAAAGGAGCTTTTGACCCAAGTGCTAGCAACTGGGCAGCAGACTGGACACTACTTTTCGAATAAGCTATTATAACAAAATAATTTTGAATGAATATCGAGCCAAGGAGCTTGGTATTCATTCTATTTATCACAAAATCATATACATATATAATGAAATTACTTTTACTTACAGCAATTTTATTCTTTAGCCAATTTGCAATATCACAAACGGGCTCAATCAAAGGTCAAATAAAAGACAATAAAACTGGCGAAACGCTAATTGGCGCCAATGTAATAATCAAAGGAACAAATAAAGGAGCAATTGCTGATTTTGATGGCAACTTTATCATCAATAATTTGGCGGAAGGCGAATACACTCTAATCTGTTCATTTATATCATATCAGCAAATAATAATTTCTAATGTAAAAGTTAAGGCAAATACAGCCACAGAGCTGAATTTCGCAATGCAATCTGAAGCAGTAAGTATTGTTGGAGCAACTGTTACAGCAAGAGCTGTACGCAATTCGGAAAATGCCTTAGTGGCAATGCAGCTTAAATCGGCAACAAGTGTAAATGGCATTTCGGAGAAAGAAATAAGTATGAATGGTGATGGCGATGCAGCGTCATCACTTAGCAGAGTTAGCGGCGTTACAATACAGGATGGAAAGTATATATATGTACGTGGTTTGGGAGATAGATATTCGCGTACCGACCTTAATGGAGCAATGGTACCGAGTTTAGACCCCGAGAAAAATAATATTCAACTGGACCTATTTCCTTCGAGCATAATAAATAATATGATGGTTTATAAAACCTTTAGTCCTGAGCTTCCTGCAAATTTTGCTGGTGGTTATGTGAATATAGAAACTAAGAAATTCCCTGAAGAATTTATGGTAGAAATTGGTACTACTGTTGGCATAAATTCACAAGCAACATTTAATAAAAACTTTATGACTTATGCTGGTGGCAAAACCGATTTCTTAGGTTTTGATGATGGTACAAGAGCAATTCCAGAAGCGGCCCAAGGCAATATTCCTTTCAGATATCAAGATGATGAAAAGCTTGATAATATAACTCGCTCATTTAATAAAACAATGTCTCCAACAACCAAAGCTGCACCATTTAATCATGGATTTAACTTCACCATTGGAAACAATCATAAGCTATTTGGCAAGGAAGTAGGTTATTTATTCAGCTACACTTATAAGCACGATTATAGATATTATGAAGGCGGAGAAAATGGGCAGTATACACTAAGTGCGGCAAATTCAAAATTCTTGCAACGCGACTTACAATATACCGATAGCCGAGGAGTAGACTATGTACTTTGGGGATTGATGGGAAGTGCTTCCTTAAAGCTAAACGACAATTCTAGTATTAGCTTAAATATTATCAGAAATCAAAGTGGAAACTCCACCTCACGATACCAAGAAGGATGGAATAATTACCATGAGGTAAATGTACAAACCCGTAGTTTACAATATGCACAACGCTCTTTCACCACAGCACAATTACTTGGTGAACATACAATTAAGAAACTTCATAAACTAAAAGTGAAATGGCATACAGCCTACTCTCTTTCCATTCAAGAACAACCCGATTTGCGTTTTTTCACCAATATTTACGACATCACTTCATCAGAGGATACCATATACAAAATTGACCCTGCAAAGCAAGGAGTTCCTGCACGATACTGGAGAAATATGCAGGAGTATAACTTCGATACAAAAATAGATTTTGAACTTCCTTATGAGTTCTTGAGCAATAATTCGTCGCTAAAGTTTGGAGGAAAACTAATGACCAAAAATAGAGATTTCTCTGAAAGAAGATTTGATGTAAATGACAATAACGACTCATATAAAGGCGATGTAACAGAATATTTGAGAGACGAAAATATTGGCATGACTATTCCTGAATTTCCTAGCAAATACGGTGTATTTATAAGCGATGCAACACAATTATCGAATACATATTTCGCTTATCAAAACCTAATAGCAGCATACTTAATGACTGACCAACAAATAAATAACAAATTAAGAGCTGTATATGGTGTTAGAATGGAAACCACTGATATATACTTAGAAAGTGCGAAAAAGGATAATCCCAAAGGACAACTTCAAAATGTGGACTTTCTTCCTGCTATAAACCTTACCTTTAAACCAAACAAAAAGATAAATTTAAGAGCAGCCTATACAAGAACACTTGCTCGACCATCATTCAGGGAATTAGCACCTTATGCCTCTTTTGAATTTTCAGGAGACTATACTCTTATTGGAAATGAAAATTTAGAACGCACATTGATTGATAATATAGATTTCAGATTTGAGTGGGCGATGAAACCAGGAGAACTATTATCTTTTGATGTTTTCTATAAAGGATTTATAAACCCAATAGAGCGCACATTTGTAACCACTGCTGTTGGCGATGAGCTTACATTCAAAAACTCTGACCGTGCCGATGTTTATGGTATTGAATTCGAAATACGCAAGAATTTAAATTTTATTTCTGGCCTAAAAAACTTTAAAGTTGGCTTAAATGTAGCCCTTGTAAATTCAATAGTAAATATTGCTACCGACGAATTGGATGTAATTAGAACAACTGACCCTACGGCAGCAGCAACACGCACAATGTATGGTCAAGCGCCATATATTATAAATACATATTTAAACTATTCATTAAAGAAAATTGGCTTGGATGCCAGAATAGTGTATAATACTACTGGCGAGAAACTTGCTGTGGTTGTAAAAGGAGGGACACCAAATATATATCAAGCACCACGACATTCATTAAATTTTACATTAAAAAAATCATTCGGAACAAAGTTTAGTATTATACTTAAAGCTAGCAATTTACTAAACTCTACTTATGTTAAAAATTATACATTTAATAATAAGGAATATATATACTCATCATATAATACAGGGCAAGCTTTTGCCATTAGCTTTAAATATAAATTATAATCTCAAAAAAATTACGTTTGTTTGTTAATAATAAAGCCGCTAGTTTAGTTCTATTAAACAGCGGCTTTTGTATTATTATTCAATATTAAAGTATTACCTTATATCCACAAGCTTAGTACATGACAAAATATTTTGGTTGCATAATTTCAAAATAATATAATGAAATAATACACATTAAATTTTCATCATCTTACCGATTTTGTCATGGTTTTTGTTCCAAAAACTCACGCCAAAATCTATTGTTTATCAACATTGTAGCCACGGGTTTCCACCCATGGCTACAAATATAGAACACCTTCAGTGTTCATGGAAATAATCATAGATAAATATATTTTTACTAAAAATCCACAAGTATTAATAAAGAAAACCCATTAACCATAATGGAATTTTATTTCCATAGCCAACTTCAATATTATCAGCACAAATAAAAGAGTTCTCTATTTTTTCTATCTGTTTAAAACCTTTACTTTGCCCTCCTATTTCAAAAGTGAATTTATCATTAATCATAAAATCAGCGTTTTTAACAGAAAACACTTTATGACTTTGTTTTAATTGATTCACAAAAAACGTTTCGCGTAAAGTCCCCTCAAAATTTCGCACATTACTATTCAATGCATAAAGTAATGATGTATTATTAAGGTAAAGTTTATCTGGCTTGGTTATACCAATTTGGTATCAAAATACGCTATAAATAAATTGGAATATATTTTTCTATTAGAAGGCGAAAATTATTTGCATAAAAGCCTGTACTGAGCATGTCGAAGTATAGCTATGGAAATAATTTTTAACGCAGTAATAGGGAAATATAAACGATTTATATGGCGTGTTTTGGTATTAATTTGGTATTAGGTATCCAATTGCCGAACCCTGCATCATAATTGCATTTACAATATTTGCTCTATCTATTGATTTTATAAGTTTAAGAATTACATCCCTACTCAAACCAACGTCTCTACTCAAACTAGAAAGCCTAATTAGAGCAAAAAAAACTATCTTTGTACTTTAATAATCAAAAAAAAACAATAAATGAAAAGCATTCTCCTTATAATTAGTACAATATTAGTTATTAGCACAATTACTTATGCTCAAGACAGCATTCCATGGCATCATCAAGCACCAAATGAGTTACAGTCGCAAGGCATTAGTTTGCAAGCTGGGCTAGACTATATGAAAAGCAAGGGTAAAACCCAAACAACAGTAATAGTTGCAGTAATCGATTCTGGCATTGATACTTTACACGAAGATTTACGCCCAAAACTTTGGCATAATCCAAAGGAAATTCCATACAATAATATTGACGACGATGGTAATGGCTATATTGATGATTATTATGGATGGAATTTTATTGGCGGAGCTGATGGGAGAAATGTTAATGGCGAAACCATTGAGGTTGTACGCTTTTATAGAGAGAATAAAGATGCCTTTGAGAATAAGACAAAATCCGATATTCCAAAAGCTGATAGAGCGAAATACAAACTATGGCTAAAAGCAGAAAGCGAAGTCACTTCTGAAATAAAAGAATTACGTGAGAATAAGCAGATGTTTGACGAATGGAGAAATGCCTTAGAATTTAGCCTAGCTCTCATAAAGCAGCGTTTAGGGACTGACACATTAACTCCTGAAATGGTAGAGGGATTTGAACCGCAAAACGACAATGAAACCACAATGAAACAATTGGTATTAGGCACTTATGAGCAGAAGCTTACAATTGAAGACATTGATGAGGCATTGAAATATTTTAATGGTCAATTGGATAAAGGATATAATTTGGATTATGACCCAAGAGGTGATATAATTGGCGATAATGTAGACGATATAAACGATACTATTTATGGCAATAGCGATGTACAAGCCGAGGGATATAGTCACGGTACAGGAGTTAGTGGAATTATCGGCGCAGTGCGAAATAATGGTGTTGGTACACAAGGAATTATAGACTCAGTACAACTTATGATTTTAAGAGTTGTACCTGGTGGCGATGAGCGCGATAAAGATGTAGCTTTAGCCATAAGATATGCTGTAAAAAACGGAGCTACAATCATTAATGGCAGCTTTGGTAAATCTTACAGCAAGCACCCCGAGTTTGTGCAAGATGCAATACAATATGCTTTAGACAATAATGTACTATTTATTCACGCAGCAGGAAATAGTGCCGAGAATAACGACAAAATAACTCACTACCCTACTCCAACAAAGTCACAACGTGCAATATGGATAGACGTAGGAGCTTCAAGCATTAATAATGACCAAGGTAGATTAGCCGCCAACTTCTCAAATTACGGAAGAAAAACTGTGGATATATTTGCTCCGGGAGTTAATATATATTCCACCTCGCCAAATAATAATTATGGATCTTCGAGTGGAACATCAGATGCTTCGCCAGTAGTAGCAGGAGTTGCCGCTTTGGTTAAATCATATTACCCAGAGATAACAGCACAACAGCTTAGAAAAGTATTATTAGAATCTTCGGTAAAGCATAAAAACGTAAAAACATACCTACCAGGAAGTGATAAAAAAGAAGTTAAGTTTAAGAAACTAAGCACTACTGCAGGAATTGTAAATGCATATGAAGCATTAAAAATGGCTGAAGAATTATTGAGTGAATAATGATTAATTCTTTTTAAATCACTAATAATTTACCATTCAAAAAAACTCATTTATCGCAATGAGTTTTTATTTAACTTTGGTTTCTTATTCCGTAGAATATTGAAATAATCTTAACAGCTAATAATCAGGCAGTATGGACAATTTTGTTGTATCAGCACGAAAATACAGACCAATAACTTTCGACACAGTAATCGGTCAAGAGAGTATTACATCGACGCTAAAAAACTCAATTAAGAATAATCATTTAGCGCAAGCATTTCTTTTTACTGGCCCTAGAGGAGTTGGTAAAACCACCTGTGCTCGTATTTTTGCAAAAACTATTAACTGCGAAAACCTGAACAAAGAAACTTTAGAGCCTTGCGACAAATGCGAGTCTTGCGTTTCCTTCAATCAACAAAACTCTTTCAATATTCACGAGCTTGATGCTGCATCAAACAACTCTGTTGATGATATTAGGCGATTAGTGGAACAAGTGCGCATTCCACCACAAGTTGGAGCCTATAAAGTATATATTATTGATGAGGTTCATATGCTTTCATCAGCAGCCTTCAACGCTTTCCTTAAAACATTAGAAGAGCCACCTTCGTATGCCAAGTTTATTCTTGCTACCACTGAGAAACACAAAATAATACCTACAATACTATCGCGTTGTCAGATATACGATTTCAATAGAATAACTGTAAAAGACACTGCCAATTACCTTGCCTATGTTGCTAAAAGCGAAGGAATAGAAGCCGAAAAATCAGCATTACTTACCATGGCACAAAAGGCTGATGGCGCTATGCGTGACGCCCTTTCTATCTTTGACCAAATAGTTAGCTATACTGGCAAAACCATTACCTATAAAGACACTATAGATAATCTTAACATTCTTGATGTAGAGTATTATTTTCAGATGGTAGATTTATTTTTAAGGGGTGATATTCCTAATACGCTTACAATTTACAACGACATTATTAGCAAAGGATTTGATGGGCTACACTTCATTAACGGCTTAGCAAGTCACTTACGTAACTTATTGGTTAGCAAAGATGCTCAAACAATATCATTATTTGAAACAAGTGATGACGTAAAGCAAAAGTATCAAGATCAAGCGAAATATTGTAGTATAAAATTCCTGATTTTCGCTATAGATTTATGCACTAAAGTAGATGTTAATTATAAAATTTCATCGGATAAAAGGTTATTAATTGAGCTTAATCTTATGAAAATGTGTAAGCTAGAAAAACCTTTTGAACAAGAAATAGTAGAAGCTCTTCCTGAAAAAAAAAATAGTGAAATAAGCAGCAAACCCACTAACACACCTAAAACACAAGCAATTACCAACACGCCTATAGTTAAAGAACAAAAAACTGTAGAAACTAATATTGTAGCAAAAACTACTGAAAGTAAGACCTCACCAACAGTGAGTGAAGTCAACCAACCAAAAAATATAGTAGCTGAGCCTGCTCAAGAAATACCTACAATTGACAATAGTGCAAAAATCACAAAGAAAAAGCGTAAAACAAGAGGTGTAAGTATTAAGCAAGGAATTAAGGAAGTTGCCGCAGAGGAAGAAATCAACCTTAATGATGCTCTGAATGAATCTTTTGACAAAGTAGAAAACGAAATTAAAATTGAGGAGCTTGAAAAAGCAATCAATAATTATAGAGAGTTAATACTTAAAGAACGACCTGCTTTTGCTGCTGCAATAACTTTTCAGAACATTGAATTAAAGCCAAATAATGAGATTCTTATTAAGCTAACAAGCGAGACGATGAACGACATTGAGTTTAAGTACGATATGCTATTGTATTTAAAAAATGAACTGAAAAATAAACAAATATCTATTTCTACACATATTGAACAAATAAAAACTTCTGCTTCCAAAACAAGTAAGGACAAATATTACGATATGGTAAAAATAAATCCTAAGCTAGATGATTTGAGAAAGCAGTTAGACCTAGACTTTAAAGCATAGACCCTACAAACTATATGAATAACAAACTCATAGCATTCTTCATATTAACACTAATTGCTCATTTTAATAAGGCATATGCTATCATTGATTTTAATGAAAATTGCAAAAAAAGTTTTGAGTATACTATTGCTTTAGACCATGTAAAATCTATTGAATATCTATCAAAAGAAATAGCAGCAAACCCCAATAACTCAGCAATTTCGTATATTAAAACATATGAAGCATTCTTAAACTATATTACTAATGGCAATCAGAAGTCGCTTGATGATTTTGATGATATTAAAGAAATAGCAATTGATAATATATCTGACGAAAGTGATGATAATCCTTATAAATTATACCTTTTAGCAGACATCTACCTTCAAGAATCTATAATTAGTAGTTTGCGTAAAAGTTACATTTCTGCCATATATCAGTACAAAAAATCCTATGGTATTATTAACGATAATATAGAGAAATTCCCAGATTTTATTCCTAATTATAAAACCCATGGAATAAACCAAGTTGCAATAGGAAGTATCCCAAAGAACTATGGTTGGGCATTAAATATGCTTGGCATTAGTGGTGATGTATCTGAAGGTTTTATTAACTTAGAGAAATCCGTAAGCTATACTAAAGATAATGATGAATATAACTACTTATTCATTGAAAGCATTCTCGTTTATACATTCTTATATGATAATTTTTCGAATCAAAGTATAAAAAACAAAATTCTGGAAGATGCATATAATAATGATGATTTTGTTGAAAAGTACAAAAATAACCTCATGTATATTTTTGCAAGAACATCATATTTTTTGCACAATAAACAAAATGATAAAGCAATAAAATCATTGGAAATCGTAAAAACAAATCCAACAAGGGTAAGTAATGATTTCTGTTTTTTAAACTATCAATATGGACTTTGCTTGATTTATAAACTCGACTTTTCGTCATCAAAATACTTTACAACTTACATCAAAAATTATCCTGCCAATAATTATAAGGCAGCATCGCATCAAAAAATAGCATGGGCCAAATTACTATCTGACAACCTTAATAGATATAAAGCAGAAATGGTAATTATTAAGGATGTAGAGGCTGAATTTTATGATTCGGACAAGCAGGCTAAGAAGGAAGCAAACTCCGAAGACATACCCAATGTTCACCTATTAAAAAGCCGAATGCTATTTGATGGCGGATATTATGACAAAGCTATTAAAGAATTACAAAACGGACAAAATCTAAACAATTATACAAGCGACAGGAATAAAATTGAATACATATATCGACTTGGTAGAATTTACGACGAAAGTGATCATTTTGATAATGCAGAAAAATACTATCTGCAAACAATAGAGAAGGCTAGAGACAAGAAATACTTTTATGCTGCAAAATCAGCCTTACAATTGGGTTATAGATACGAAGAAATGGGCAAATTAGATAAAGCCAAAGAAATGTATGAACTTATCCTTAAGCTTGATTTTGATGAATATCAGAATGGAATAACACAAAAAGCAAAAGCTGGCCTTAGCCGAATAAAAAACTAATAAATATTTTTTTACAATATTTAAACCTGTTTTTTTTGCAATAAATTTCTAAATAACGATTTAAAAAAAGATTTAAAAAAAAGTCTACTATTTATTATAATTTGAATACTAAGCATTTAAGTCTAGTATTATAACATAATAATTAAAAAATGTTATTTTTTATAAAATAATGTAAACAATATCATTTTTTCGTTATTTTTGTGAAGCAAATAACGTTTACAACTAAGTTAATATCAAATTAATATATTATGGATTTAAATCAAACATGTAAAAATTGCAAATTCAGATCTCATCTATTCGATAAGTTATCTGATGAGCAATTACAGAAAGTATATAAAAACAAAAAATCCTCCCCAGTAAAAAAAGGGCAAATAATTGTTTCTTCGGGTGAGCCTATTAGAGAGTTTATTTACCTTGTGGAAGGTCTTGTTAAACTTCAAAAAATTGGAATCAAAGGTAAAGAACAGATTATTACCATTGCTAGACCAATGGATTTCATCAGTTTACTTTCTGTATTATCAAAAGACACATACGAATACACTATCACAGCTTTAGTGGACAGTGTAGTATGTAGAATTGAGTTGAACACCATAAGAATGATGCTTAGAGAGAATGGTGATTTCTCACTAGATATACTTCGCTACATTAGCAATACTGCTGACGACATTATCAATCACACCTACGCTTTAAATAGCAAAAACCTAAGAGGTCGAATTGCAATGTTATTGGTTGAATTCTCAGAAAAATATTTCAATTCTAACGATTTTATTTTACCAATGTCGAGAAAAGAAATTGCTGAAATGATAGATATGACTCCAGAAAACGTAATCAGAATTATGTCTGAATTCCGTAAAGATGGCGTAATAAAACTACGTAGCAAGCAAGTAGAGATTGTTAATATGGAGTTACTAAAAAAGATTCGTGATTTGGGTTAGAATCACATATAATACAAACCTAAAACTTCCTTTATATTAGCTTATTAAGGAAGTTTTTTTTTGAACAATATTAAAATACATATTATGAATAAGAAGTCGAAAATTGTATTAGCTATTACTGGTGCTAGTGGTTCAATATATGCCAAACGTATAATTCATTATTTGGAAAAATATAGTGATCAATATGACAGTTTTAGTATTGTGTTTTCTAAAAATGCCAAAGATGTATGGGAACATGAGTTAGGAAATAGTAATTTTGACAAGATAAATCATAAAGTATTTGCACCCAATGATTTTTATGCACCTTTTGCTAGCGGCTCTTCTGATTATAATTGTATGATAATTTGCCCAGCATCAATGGGCAGTATTGGTAGAATTGCAAACGGAATTTCTGATGACCTAATAAGCCGTTCAGCAGATGTGATACTAAAAGAGCGAAAAAAACTAATAATTGTGGCCCGTGAAACACCCTATAATTTAATACATCTTCGTAATATGACTTCACTTACTGAGGCTGGAGCAATTATTCTACCAGCAACACCTTCATTTTACTCAAAACCAAATAGTATTGACGAATTGGTAGACACTGTAATATTAAGAATATTACAGATGGCTGGAATTGAAACAAATACTTATAAGTGGGGAGAAAACTAATTATTAACTAGCGTATTACATAATAATCACTAAAATAGAACTTATCTTCGTGCTTACTAATCATTGCCTTTAAGGAAGTGAAATCCACATTAAGTTTTAATATATAATAATGAGTATCAGAGCCATTAATATTTACATTATAAAGCTCAAAATCCTTAGACTGATACTCCATAGTATCACTATATAAAACAGAAACACCCATACTCGATTGAGAAAATAGCTTAAAATCTACGGTGAAAGAATCATCATCATTTTTAACTACAGACATTTTATAAAGCGATGTATCAGAATCATAAATACTAATACTATATAGTACACTATCATTACTATTAAACGATTCTACACCATAGTTTTTCTCAAAACCTTCAACATTATCAAACTCTTGATAGAAACCTATATGAGCACTCGTATCAAGCATCAAAACTTGACCAAAAGCAAATATATGCACAAATAATCCCAAAAAAATTGCGGTTAAACGTTTCATATTTATAGTGTTATTTTGGTGTTACATAAAATGTAACATGAGCAACAACTCATACTAAGCTGTCTGTTGTTATTAGAATATTGTCTATAGCTATAAACTATAGTAGTTATACACCACAAAGGTATAAATAAAAAGAACAATATCAGCGTTTTTTTTGTTAATTATACTTATATATAGTAAACATTCGCTCTTTAAGTAAAGATTAAAAAATCGTTTTGGTATTAATCTATATATTTAGTATTTTTGTCGATACAATCAAGTTATAAATCTAAATATCGACAAGTAAAATTATTCTTAATTATGAGAAAAATAAAAATATTATTAGTAGAAGAAACTGCATTTGTAGAAATAGCACTTCAAGACAGACTTAATACTTTAGGATTTGAAGTAATTGATGTAATACCCTCCCCTATTTTAGCAATTGAGTATTTATCTAAAAACAAGGTAGATATAGTACTGATGGATTTATTTACTTCAGAAAAGCTAAATGGTAATGAAGCCGCAAAAAGTATTAGTAATCAATATTCAACTCCAGTAATACTATTGAATGGAGACGATAAATACAATATTCAACAGATTGAATCATCAGAAGCTAAGTTAATAATGAGCAAGCCACTAAAAGACAATGAGCTAGCATTCAATATTAAAGCTGCTATAAATAATAATAAATCGGTTACTATTTCTAATTCAAATAATCAAAAACAGTATATTTTCGTAAAATCAGATTATCGACTAAATAAGATTCGCTTATCCGATATATTTTATATTGAAGCAAGCAAAGACTATGTTAGTATACACACAACTGATAATTCATACACCGTTCACGTTACGATGAAAGATATAGAACAAGCTTTACCAATGAATCAATTTGTAAGAACTCACAGGAGTTATATTGTAAATATTGACAAAATATTCTCAATAAAATATCCTGAGATTTTGATTGAGCAAAAAATGAAAATCGTTCAGATTGGTGGATTATATCGCAAAAAATTGATGCAAATAATAGATGTACTATAAGCTAGATTTCAGCATTATTAATACTTCACGTATCAGCTTTTTTTTTACATTTGCATCATGAATAATGCAATCTTAATCTTAGACTTCGGGTCACAATATACCCAACTGATAGCCAGACGAGTACGTGAACTCAACGTATACTGCGAAATCCATCCTTACAATAAAATGCCCGAGGATTTATCTCTTTTTAAAGGAGTAATATTATCGGGTAGTCCTTTCTCTGTTCGTGATGAGGAAGCACCAATTCCTGACCTTACAAATATTAGAGGATTAAAACCTCTTCTTGGGGTTTGTTATGGTGCACAATTTTTGGCACAAACAGAAGGAGGTAATGTACAACCTTCAGAAACTAGAGAATATGGTAGAGCTAAGCTTGGTTATATAAACCAAGATAGCAAGTTGGTAACAGGTATGAATGACAACAGCCAAGTTTGGATGTCGCATGGTGATACAATTACCAAAATTCCTGATAATTTCGAAATTATTTCTAGCACATCAGATGTTGATGTGGCTGGTTTTAAAATAAAAGGTGAAACAACTTACGGAATACAATTCCACCCAGAGGTATATCATTCAAAAGAAGGAATGACTTTACTTAAGAATTATATAGTAGATATTTGTGGTTGTGATCAGTCATGGACTCCTAATTCTTTTGTAGACACTACGGTTGCTGACTTAAAAGCTAAATTGGGAAATGACAAGGTTGTTTTAGGTCTTTCAGGAGGTGTTGATTCTTCTGTTGCGGCAGTTCTTTTACATAAAGCTATCGGCAAAAATCTATATTGTATTTTTGTTGACAATGGTTTACTTCGTAAAAACGAATTTGAAGAAGTATTAGAATCATATAAGCATATGGGGCTAAATGTAAAAGGAGTTAATGCAAAAGACTTATTTTATAAAGCACTTGAAGGAATTACCGAGCCTGAGGCTAAGCGTAAGGCTATTGGTAAAACATTTATTGATGTATTTGATACAGAAAGTAGCCTTATAAAAGATGTAAAGTGGTTGGCGCAAGGTACAATTTACCCTGATGTTATAGAATCAATTTCTGTAAAAGGACCATCTGCTACAATAAAATCTCATCATAATGTTGGTGGACTTCCTGACTATATGAAGCTTAAAATTGTTGAGCCTTTAAAAGCTTTATTCAAAGACGAAGTACGTAGAGTAGGAAAGTCAATGGATATTAAGCAAAGCTTATTGGGAAGACATCCTTTCCCTGGTCCTGGTTTGGGAATCAGAATTTTAGGAGACATTACTGCTGAAAAAGTTCAAATATTACAAGATGTAGATTATATCTTTATTCAAGGGCTTAAGGACAGCGACTTATACGATAAAGTATGGCAAGCTGGCGCAATGCTACTTCCAGTACAATCGGTTGGTGTTATGGGCGATGAGCGTACTTACGAAAAAGTTGTTGCTCTTCGAGCAGTTGAGTCTACCGATGGTATGACTGCTGATTGGGTTCATTTACCTTATGAGTTTTTGGCAAAAGTTTCAAACGATATTATTAATAAAGTAAAAGGAGTAAATAGAGTTGTTTACGATATTAGCTCTAAACCACCTGCTACTATAGAGTGGGAATAAAATATATCAATATTTGTGAAATGCACGAAAGTTATACTTTCGTGCGTTTAGCATTTAGTATATTATTAATTACCATATAATCTTATTACTATATCGAGATTAAAAGGAAATCATCATTGTATTTTGTCCTTTTTTTTCAATATTTTCGATATAATTAAATATTATTACTTTTATTGATTATTATATATTTATTTTTTTATAAATAATAATATTATTAACTCATATTTTCAAACAAAGAAATATATATGCAAAATATAGTAGCAACAGTACTTACTCTATTAATTTTACTTACATACAGTGGCAGTTTTGCTCAGGCAACACAAGTCCCAATTTCAACTGAGAAAGTTCAAGATTCTGCGGGTAATTATTTCTATATACACAATGTACGTAAGGGAGAAACCTTATATGCTATTTCTAAAGCATACAGTATTTCAATAGGCGAAATTGAAGAAAATAATCCTAAAATAACTGAAGGATTACAAATTGGTCAAAAATTAAGAATACCAATATTAAAGGGAAATAAAAAAACTAACTTAATGCCAAAAGATACTATTGCTCCTGAAGGCTTTACTTATCATAAGGTACTTAAAGGCGAAACTTTATATAGAATTTCTTTTAATTATCAAGTAAAAGTTGAAGAATTGAAAAAGCATAACCCTAGCTTAACAACAAATATTCACTCCGGAGATTGGATATTAATTCCTAATAAAGATTATCAGAAATTAGAAATTGCACAATCGAAATACGACTCTTTGGTAGATTACAAAATTGGTTGGTTTGACAACTATTATCGCTTAGAGAATAAATTTAAGTTAAACCAACAACAGCTTGAACAAATTAATCCTGAATTAATTACCGAAGGAGTACGTAGAGGTTTAATTATTAAGATACCTGTTATTATTAATAAAAGTGACACCATGCCTCAATACCAAGAGGTTGTTCTTGACACTATTCACAAAGAAGCCGATATTATTATTACTGATACTACATTAAATTGTCAACAAATTGAGTTCAATAGACATACATATAAAATAGGCTTATTAATACCATTTTTCTCGAATTTAGAGAAGGATATTAGAGTTGATAATGACTATATGATTAAAGAGATTGATGATTATCCTTCTTTCCGATTTATTGAATTTTATCAAGGTGCGTTACTAGCTATCGACAGTCTTAAAAAGCAAGGATTTAAAGCTGAACTTTATGTGTGGGACACTAGAGCTAACGAAAAAACAACCGATTCTATTTGCCAGCTCGACGAGTTTAAGGATTTAGAAATAGTAATTGGTCCTTTTTACTCTAAAAATGCAGAAATTGTAAGAAACAACATTAAAGAGCACTCCATAAAAATGGTTGACATATTTAACCTCAATGATTTACCAAAGGACACAATTACTCAACATTTTGAGATGAGGTCATCTAAAGATAGCAAGTATAAAGCTATTATTAAATATGTGAATGACAGCCTAAGCAATGTAAGAATAGTGATAATGCATGCTGGGCGACCAAGCGAAGTTGCTTTATATAATCTTATTGATAGCACCATATTTCTTCCTGAATTTAATATTGATAGCTCGCAGGTAGAGTTATTTGAATATAAGAATAATGGACTTGAGAAAATGCTTAATAGTTTATCAGCAGAGCAAACCACAGTTATTATCAATTTAGTTGATAATGAAGCTATTATTAGTGATTTCCTTCGTCAATTAAGCAATAAGAAAAACAAGGATAAAGATATTGATTATGATATTATTGTAATGGCAAGAAATGAAGTGTGGTCTAAATATAAAACACTAGAGCTAACCTATCTAAATACATTACGATATACTTATTCATCGGATTATTATATCAATTATAGTGATAGCAGCACTATAATTCCTTACGAACTAAAATTCTATAATGAATATAAGCGAATTCCTTCAAAACTAGGTTTTATAGGACATGATATAATGTGGTACTTTGGAAATGTGCTATACCATTATGGCATTAACTTTTCGGAATGCATGCATGATTTAGATTACGGCACAATGAATAATCGTATTTATTTCGAAAAAACTAAACAAGGTATTTATCGAAATAAAAGTACCAATATTTTGCAATATAATGATTATTTTATTGAAAAGAAAAACTAAAAATGGGTAGCGACAATACACTAATATATATTATCGTAACTGTTGTAGCAGCACATTTTATTATAGGAATTGCCTATTTAATATATAAAATACACGGCGGAAATAAAGGGAAATAATGTAATTTATATATCGTTTTATTACTAACAAATAGTTAAATAAAACTTACCTTTGCCAACTAAATAATACAAATTATGATTATAAATACTATACTATTAGGAATGTTTGGAGGATCTGAAATAATGGTCGTTCTTGTATTAGTAGTTCTTCTTTTTGGAGGCAAAAAAATTCCTGAATTGATGCGTGGACTTGGAAAAGGCATGAAAGAATTTAAGGATGCAACAAAAGATATTAAAGAAGAGATTAATGACGCTACTGGTGATATTAAGAAAGAGATTAAAGATATTGACCCTATTGGCGAACTAAGAAAATAGCAGACATAACCTACATGAGTAACAACGAATTAATTAAGACTGACGACCAAAGCTTAGCCGAAGTCCGTAAAGACGTAGACATGAGTTTCTGGGAACACCTTGATATACTTAGGTTTGCAATGATGCGCTCTTTTGCAGTGGTTTTTGTTCTTGCAATAGTCGCATTTTATTTTACTGACTTTGTATATACACAAGTTATACTTGGACCCAAAAGCCCCGATTTTATCACCAATAGACTATTTTGTCAATTAGGCGATTTAATAGGTGCTCCTAGTTTACATATAAACCAAGGAACATTTAAGCTCAACAACTTTGAAATGGCAGGACAATTCAAAAGTAATCTTATGATTTCTTTTGTTGCTGGAATTATAGTTGCAATGCCATATATATTAACCGAAATGTGGTACTTTATAAGACCAGCATTGTCAATAAAAGAGCGTAAAGGTGTTAGAGGCTTTGTATTTGTTACTAACTTTTTATTCATATCCGGAATTTCTTTCGGTTACTTCCTTGTAGCTCCTTTAGCAGTAAACTTCTTAGTATCATGGACATTAAGTCCTGATATTGAAAACACTTTGAGATTAGGCTCATACATTAGTATGGTAGTTATGATATCACTTTCCACAGGAATTGTTTTTCAATTACCAGTATTAATATATTTTCTTGCTCGTATGGGAATTGTATCCGTTGCTCTTCTAAAAACTTATAGAAAGCATGCAATTGTAGCTTTTTTCCTTTTATCTGCATTAATTACACCACCAGATATTTTTAGCCAAATATTAGTTGCTTTTCCATTAATTATTCTTTACGAAATAAGTATAAAAATTGCCAAGCGGGTTGAGAAGAACAAAATCATGGAATTATAATTAGTATAATACCTTTAGTTTTCATTATTTTTATTAATTAATAAATAATAAAATGCAAGATAATACTCAAACAACAAAGCAAAAAGCTGTACATATAAATATTGTTGATAATGTTTATGGTAGCATTGCTGAAATTGGTGGTGGCCAAGAAGTGGCTAGAGCATTCTTTCAAGCAGGTGGTGCATCAGGCACTGTTGCAAAAAGTATTTCTGCATACGACAAAACATTTTCCGACTACTATTATAATTCAAATAAACCAGGTAGATACGTTGCTGAAGATAGAGTAATAAAAATGCTTCATAAGGAGTATACTGATTTGCTAAACGTAATATCTGAAAGTAAAGATTGCGAAACGAAATT
>Ga0256842_1001210_pt1 | contig 21218 bp, 20 predicted proteins | sample 4559240metaG_FD_185973 | JGI IMG/M metagenome (GOLD analysis project Ga0256842, IMG submission 185973) | Hydrothermal vent microbial communities from Guaymas Basin, Mexico - 4559-240 | ecosystem: Environmental > Aquatic > Marine > Hydrothermal vents | place: Mexico: Guaymas Basin | collected... | reverse complement strand
CCAAGCGGTATTGATTGGATTGAAAATTCCTGAAGAGTGGGAAATTAGAAGAGTGAAAGATACAGTAAAAAAATCGGAAATGGGGTTACACCATTAGGCGGTGTCAATGGCAATTAAATCCGGTACATTTTTGGAAGTCAAAACCGGTACACTTTATTGTGTCATTTTATAATGCCGTTAACAACTTTGAACAATTCTTCTAACTATGCTGCTTTGAGATTTTAATATTCCGAATACCAGATCTTTAATAAACTTTTTAAAACGATATCATTTTTTGATTTGACAGATTCTTTCAAAATATAACACTGTGTTCAAGAACTTAAGGAGGCTCTTTGGAAATGATGATTAGCAAGAATATTGACTATAAAAAGTAATAAGAAATTATTGAAAATAATCGGAGGAATTATAAAAATGATAAAAGAAAAATATATGCCATTGTTCTTATCACTCCAATTTGGTTGTATAAGAACAATAACTATATACAGTCATTGTGGGTAATGCAATAAAAGAAGAGAAAGACAATGCAAATAAATGGAAATATAAATATCGATTTTGACGCTATTCCAATTGAAGAATTTTGGAATACAGGAGATGTCAAAGAAAATAAAATGCACAGAATTCACGCATACCCTGCAAAATTTCCAGCATTTATTACAAGTAAAGCAATAGATTATGCTGAAAATTACAAGCAAAATACAAACTGGATTGCAGATATGTTTTGTGGTTGCGGAACCACAGCTTATGAAGCAACAAGAAACGGAAAAAACTTTTGGGGTAGTGATATAAATCCTGTTGCCACATTAATAGCAAAAACTAAAAGTCAGGTTTATATAGACTCTATTTTGGTTAAGTATTATGATACAATTTTAATAAACTATCAAAAAATTAATATCAGTCGAAACGATTTGAAAGAAATTAATGAACGGATTTGGTATTGGTTCAAAGAAGAACAAATAGCTGATTTACTAAAACTTAAACTTTCAATTTATCAAAGTATTCCACTAAAAAGTAAATATTTTAACTTTTTTCTTACGGCATTTTCTAATATCTTAAAACCTACTTCAAAGTGGTTAACAAAATCAATTAAACCACAAATTGATCCTAATAAGAAACCAGCCGATGTGCTAATCGCTTTTTCAAAGCAATTTGATATTATGAGAATTGCTAATTTAGAAAATGATATTAACAATAAATCTCGTGTAAAAATAGAAAACATCAATTTTTTAAATAAAAAAACAAGAAAACCATTTATAGATTTAATCGTAACAAGCCCGCCTTATGTTACTTCGTATGAATATGCAGATTTACATCAACTTTCTACATTATGGTTAGATTTTGCTGATGATTACAAATCTTTACGAGAAGGGTCTATCGGAAGTTTGTATCATAATTCCGATTTTATAAAAGACGTAAAGATATTAAATAAAACAGGTGAAGATATTGTATTTAGACTATATAATCAGGATAAGCGAAAAGCCAAATCAACAGCAAAATATTTTGTTGATATGCAAAGAACTATTCAAAAATCTTTTAATATGTTGAATGATAACGGGATAGCTCTTTTTGTTATCGGTAATACAGAATATAAAGGTGTTAGGATAAATAATGCAAAACATCTTGCAGAAAGTATGCTAAATGCAGGCTTTGTAGATATTGAAATTACAAAGCGCAAAATTTCAAATAAAATATTAACACCATATAGAGATAAGAGTGGTAAATTTACAACTGATAGGAACAGTCGTAAAGTTTATTCGGAAGAATTTATAGTAATAGGAAAAAAGAGAAATGGACAAAAAAACTTTTAAAATAAGACCTTACGCCAGATTGCTTACAATGCTTGGCGAGCAATTGATTAAAAATGAGCAAATAGCATTAACAGAATTGATAAAAAATTCATATGATGCTGATGCTGATTGGGTAAAGGTAAGTTTTGAGAATTTCGGTGAAAATTTTGAAATAAATAAAAATTCAAAAATTGTTATTCGAGACAATGGGACAGGAATGTCTCTTGAAACTATTGAAAAAAGTTGGATGAATCCGGCTACACCAAATAAATTTAAAGGCAAAGGGGAAACTTATACAACAAAAAAAGGAAGGATTGTTCAAGGAGAAAAAGGTATAGGTCGTTTTGCAATTTTAAAATTAGGGAATAAAATACTTATAACAACCCGTCCCGAAAACTCAAACAAAGAATATGAAATAAATTATGATTTGTCGGCATATGACGAGAACTTTTTAACTGAAAATAACAAAGAAAAAGAGTTATTTATTGACAATATAGATATTGAAGTAAATATTGACGACCCTAAAAAAATACTTAATCAAACTGTTGATGTAGAATATAAAAAAGTGAACCAAGACAATCACGGAACTATAATTGAAATATCAGGATTAAAAGGGAAATGGTCAAGAAAGAAAATTGAAAGTATTTATAAGGATATTTTAAAACTTCAATCAATATTTGACAAAATTTTTCATCCAAAAAGCAGTGAAGATGAATTTACTGTTGGATTTTATATAAATAAGGAACGTATTTCATTATCTGAAAAATATTTAGATAAATTATCAGGATTATTGGAAACAAAGGCAGTTTTCAAGATTCAAGGGAAATTTGATAACCAAAAAGGTGAATTTGTTTATAGTGAAAATGATAGTCCAAAATTATTAAACATAAATGACTCTCAGATAAAAGGAATTAAATTATATAAAGAACATTTCTGTATTAAAACATATGATGAAAAAAAAGAAAAAGAAACTTGCACTAATGTGTTTAGGAAACCTGAATGTGGAAACTTTAAATACAACTTTTACATCTTTGATTTAAACAGTAATGCACCGTTAAAATTTTTACTCGACAAAGATGATAAAAAACTAATTAAAGAACATAGAATATACTTATATCGTGATGGAATTAGAGTTTATCCATATGGTAATCCTGATGATGATTGGTTGAAACTTGATATGTTTCGTGGAACCATATCTGCCGGACAGTTTTTTAGTAATGACCAAGTTGTAGGTGTTATCGAAATATCTAAAACAGAAAATCCTGAATTAAAAGATAAAACAAACAGAGAAGGTTTAATTGATGAAGGAAATGCCACACAAGATTTTATTGCGTTAATTCAATCATTTCTTTCATATTATCGGCAAAAACAGTTTAAGCAATACTTAATAGATTATCAAAAAAACAAAAAAGAACAAGATGTTTTTAAAACCCAAGAAATAGAGAGACAACTTGATGAAATAAAAGAAAATTTTAAAGATAATAAAGCCATCCTGAATGCTGTTAATAATCTTGCAAGAACCTATAAACTTGAAAGAAATTATTTAGTAAAAAGAGTTGAAACAACCGAAGACTTGGCAAGTGTTGGAATGTCTGTGGAAGTTGCTTCCCACGATATGATGTCAATGCTTACAAAAGGAATTTTAGGTATTGATGATTTGATAAAAGACTTGATAAATAAATCTAAAACCACAGATGATGCAGTTGAAGAGTTACACAAGTTGCGAGGAATATTTTCGTTTGTAGAATCGCAAATGAATGATATCCAAGTAATGTTTAAATCAACAAAACAACGAAGAAGAAATATCAGGGTTATAGATGTTCTTGAAAAAGTTATTAGGATTTATAAGAATGTATTAAATAGATATAAAATAAAAGTAGATACAAATAAAATTGGTTCCCCCTTAATTGCGAAATGCACAGATGCTATTTTATTGCAACTCTTTATTAATCTTTTTGATAATGCCATTTACTGGTTAGATACTGTAAACATTAAGAACAAATCAATTTTGATCACACTTGATGGAAATGAAGGTAAGCTAATTTTTTCTGATAATGGACCGGGTGTAAATAAAGAGGATATACCATATATTTTTGAACCGTTTTATTCCGGTAAAGGGGAGGAAGGTAGAGGGCTTGGATTATATATAGCTCGTCAACTTCTTGAAAGAATTGACTATGCAATTTGGTTAGCTGACACCAATTCTGAAAAGGTATTATCCGGAGCTAATTTTGTTGTAAGTTTTGTTAAAGAGGATTAATTATGGATATAAAAAAACTATTTAAAGGAGTTGCAGTAGTTATTGATGATAAGATCAATGATACTGAAAGTGATGATTTAATATTGAAAATTGTTGATAAACTAAAAAAAGAAAAAATACCATTACTCAAATATGATGATATCCCTGATAATAGCATTATCTCAAATTTTAGTAATATCAGTTTTATTTTATTAGACTGGGAATTATCACCAAGCATAACTGATTCAACAGTTGGGAGTGTAACTGGAGCAACAGAAACTACTTTAATTAATTCGAGTTATAACCCCAAAGACAATATCGAATTTATAAAAAAATTAAAAGAAATTGCATTTGTTCCGATTTTTATTTTTAGCCATTTAAATCCAGATACTATTATTAATAAATTGAAAGAAGCAAGGTTATATAATGAGCATTCAAGCAATTATATATTTGTCAAAAAGAAAAATGATCTGCTATCTGATGAAGAAAAGAATAAATTATTTGGCGAAATAGAAAGTTGGTTAAAGCAAACACCTTCAATTTATGTTCTTAAAGAGTGGGAAAATGCACTAAATCAAGCAAAAAACAGACTGTTTTGGGAGTTTTACAATATCAACCATAAATGGCCTTCCGTATTACAAAAGACCTTTACAGATGATGGTTCAGATGTAAATTATGAGCTTGGTAATTTCATATTCAAGAATATAATGGCAAGAACTGAACCGATTGAATTTGATGAAGATATTATAAGTATTAGTGATGATGAATTGAGAAAAGATGAATTGAGAAAAGTGCTTGAAGCTGAAAGATTTATTAACAATGATTCATTACCACCTGAATACCCTGCTATTGGAGATTTGTTTGAATTATTTCAGTATGAAATTGAAAATGGTAGTTCAAAAGAAAAAAAGAAATTGTTTCTAAATATAAGACCTGATTGTGACATTATTAGAGATAAAGATAATATCAAAAAAGGTGGTAAATCAATAAGACATAATGAAGCAAATTATAACCCATTCTTATACTGTCTTGAATGTGAAATATTAAAAGACAAAGATGTTACGATTGAAAAAGGCTCTATCATCGAAAGAAAAAATTCATCAGTTATACCATTTGTCTATGATAACAAGATTTTGAAAATTAACTTTGATAAACTTTTTATGTTTGAATGGAAACAACAATTGTTTACAAAAGAAAAGAGAGAACAAAGAGAATTTAACAAAACTCGAATAGGTAGAATTTTACCACCATACATAACAGCAATACAACAAAAATATTCGTTCTATTTACAAAGACAAGGATTACCGGCGATACCTGAAAAAGCAATAACGAATGATTAAGGCACTACCCACAACAACGGCTATAAGCAATGCGGGCAAAAGTGATAAAATTGAAAATAATGAGTAAAAATAAACGACATAACGATTTGGAAATGAAGTGCTTCGAAAACCCGCACTGCTCATAGCCAAGACCGTTGAATAACAAATTTGAATTAATTGAAAATTGTTAAAAGATAATGAAATTGTGCTCAGAAAGAATAGCCGATAATACACAGCTCCACAGCCTTCGGTGTGGCAGGCGACATACCTTACCTGCACTCTTATAAAATAAAAAATAATCAAAGCAATTTGATTTGACAGATATATTCCTACAAAAAGGTTAAAGATTATTGAAGATAAAAGGAATAATAAATGCAAGAAAGTCAAAATATTGAGTGGAAAGAAACTTGGAAAGATGATTACATAAAATGGATTTGTGGATTTGCAAATGCAGAAGGCGGAATAATTTTCATTGGGAAAAATGATAACGGAAATGCTATTGGAAAATTTACATTTAATGGACAACCAATATTTAAACGAACAAAATCTGAATAATCGTCAAATTGAAGCTTTGCTTCTTTGGAAAAATGATAAAGAAATTTCGAATTCTAAATATGCTGAAAAATTCAATATTTCTGACTCAACTGCCCTAAAAGATTTAAAAGAGTTAGTTGAGAAAGATTTATTAATAAAAGTCGGTGAAAGAAAAATGATAAAATATGTTTATATTACAAATGAAAATACACGATAAATGGCGGATAAATGACGGAGAAATGTCGGAGAAATTTAGGACGCAGGTAGAAAAGCGGGAAGAGCACCGCAACTGCCATCTGTTAAGCGATTTAGTGCCTTAACATCTAAAGAAATTTAAAACAACGTTTTATTATGTTTGTCAATGGCAATTAAATCCGGTACAGTTTTGGAAGTCAAAACCGGTACACTTTATTGTGTTATTTTATAATGCCGTTAATAACTTTGAACAATTCTTCTAACTATGCTGCTTTGAGATTTTAATATTCCGAATACCAGATCTTTAATAAACTTTTTAAAACGATATCATTTTTTTTTTATTTGACATATTTTTTCAAAATATAATACTGTGTTCAAGAACTTGAGGAGGCTCTTTGGAAATAATGATTAGCAAGAATATTGACTGTAAAAAGTAATAAGAAATTATTGAAAATAATCGGAGGAATTATAAAAATGATAAAAGAAAAATATATGCCATTGTTGTTATCACTCCAATTTGGTTGTATAAGAACAATAACTATATACGGTCGTTGGGCACAAGCTAAAAACTAAAATACAAGAATGAAATTAAGTCAAAAAACATTAGAAAAATTAAGAAACCTTATTAATGAAGAAACAGAATATCGTTCTGGACCTAAATTAGTTTCATTTTTTAATGATTTAGGGTTTAATGATGTATATGGGAAAGGATTTCCTTCTAGATGGATTTATACTGATGAGAAACTTTCAAAACTTAATGGAACAGCAGACTTAGATAGATGTATTAAAAAGTTGTTTGCTCCTGTTAATTATATTGGTCGATTTGAAGAACTTGATAAATTTATAAATGAATTCAATCAATATCTTGCTTTTGATAAATGGCAAGTTGTAAGAAAGGACGCAGAAATAACCTTTAAACGAGCAGAAAAAATTACAATTAAACAAACCGACACTAAAAATGAATTAAAGGAAGATGACTTTTTAAAATATGAATTTAAAGATATTAATCTTGAAAAAATAGGATTAACTGGTGTTATAAATGATACTTTAAACAGAAGACTTACAGAGATTGAAAAGTGTCTGAATATCAATGCTCCATTATCTGTTATTTTCTTATGTGGCAGCACATTAGAAGGGATTTTATTAGGAGTTGCTTTGAAAAACCCCAAAGAGTTTAATGTGGCCTTATCTGCTCCCAAAAATAAAGAAGGAAAAGTAAGAAAGCTTCACGAATGGACTTTAAATAATTTAATTGATACAGCATATGAATTGGGACTTCTTAAAGAAGATGTGAAAAAATTTAGTCATTCATTAAGAGATTTTAGAAATTATATTCACCCATATGAACAATTAAGTTCAGGGTTTAATCCAGATAAACATACGGCCAAAATATCTTGGCAAGTTTTGAAAGCAGCTATTTATCAATTATCAATTAAAAAATAATTTATTATGACAACAAATGAATTCAAATCAAACTATTATTTACAAAGAGTTTATGGGCAAGCATCTGAATCAGAAATTTATTGTAGGATACTTGTTAAAAGAAGAAAAGATGACATTGAAATTACAGGTTTAGAAACAAAAATTAATACTTATGATATAGGACAAAGTTTTGCTGACTCCCAATTCAGTTTTAATCCTATAACTTGGGAAAATTACTTAAATCAAACAATAATAATGTTGTTTAATTTACTTATGTTAAGATTAAATATTTCTGACATTTATTCGGTTGACGGAAAAGAAAATATAGCTACATTTTTTGATGAAAATCCATTTCATGAAGAATAAAGCCAGTGCCCAACAAAAAATATAGGGCATGCCGCATGTCATTGTATATGTGAAGATTAGAGTTTTAATAAACGTTGGTAGTAAACTGAAAGTAAATAGCTTTAAAATGTGGCACGCACCATATTCAAACCGTTGAATAACAAACTTGAATTAATTGAAAATCGTTAAAGATAATGAAATTGATTCCAGAAAGAATAGGCGTAACACACAGCTCCACAGCCTTCGGCGTGGCAACTGCCATCTGTTAAGTGATTTAGTGCCTTAACATCTAAAGAAATTTAAAACAACGTTTTATTATGTTTGTCAATGGCAATTAAATCCGGTACAGTTTTGGAAGTCAAAACCGGTACACTTTATTGTGTCATTTTATAATGCCGTTAACAACTTTGAACAATTCTTCTAACTATGCTGCTTTGAGATTTTAATATTCCGAATACCAGATCTTTAATAAACTTTTTAAAACGATATCATTTTTTGATTTGACAGATTTTTTCAAAATATAACACTGTGTTCAAGAACTTAAGTAGGCTCTTTGGAAATGATGATTAGCAAAAAGATTGACGGTAAAAAGTAATAAGAAATTATTGAAAATAATTGGAGGAATTTTAAAATGATAAAAGAGAAATATAAACAATTGTTCTTATCACTCCAATTTGGTTGTATAAGAACAATAACTATATACAGTCGTTGTGGTGCATTAAAAAGAAAAATTTTACAAATCAAAAGAAGGATTGTATATTTGTAATATGAATAGGGATGAAAAAACAATAGCAAGAATACTTTTTGAAAATAAGATTTTCAAAGCAAATGGACAGGCTTTTGAAAACTTATTTACTGAAATTATGTCCTATGCAGAACCAAATTTTAGAAAAATAAAGGCTTGGGGAAATATCGGAGATAGAAAAAATGATGGTTATGTGGAAGATAAAGGTATTTACTTTCAAGTTTATGCACCTGAAGATATAAAAAACAGTTATCCTGATGTAGTAAAAAAAATTAATACTGATTTTACAGGTTTATTGGAACAATGGTTTCCTGTAAATGAGTTTTATTTCGTTGTAAACGACAAATTTAACGGCGTTAATGCTGATGCAGAACAAACATTAACAGCATTAAAAAACAAATATAATCTTAAAGAAAGTGGCTTTTTAACAGCAGACGATTTAAGTGAAAAAGTTTTTTCTTTTGAAGATGATATTATTCAAAAAGTAGTAGGTTTTCTGCCAAATACAGAAAATTTGTCTAATTTAGAATATTCTGCATTAAAAGAGGTTATAGGTTATATTATGAAATTGCCCCTACCAATAAAAGCGGGGGATATAAAAAGACCTGATTGGGATGAAAAAATAAAATTCAATAAACTAAGTCCACATTCGGCAGATTTGTTGAACTTGGGTTCTATAAATTTAGGAGGATTAGAAAAATATCTAGCAAATCAAACACCATTAGCACAAGAGTTACAGGAACAAATGACAGGAATATATGAAAAGATTAAAGTAGATTGGAAAGGACTGGAATATAAAAGCGATAATGTTTTTTGGGAAATAATTAATACATGTGTGCCTAAAAATGAAAATCGCTATCAAATGCCTGTTCTTACAATAATGTCAAAGTATTTTGAAAGTTGTGATATTTTTGAAGAACCAAAAGAGGACTAATGATGATAATGCCTTCAAAACATATTAATTTTTCACAATCACTGTTAGGTTTTGGTAGTTATCTATTGCAAAAATTAGAAACTTCAAAAACAATTGATGATTTATGGAATGAATATCTATATGATTATAATAATGAGTTATTTACTGCTTATCAAACATTTGATAATTTAATATTAACACTAATATTTCTTTATAGTATTAATACGATTGAAGAAAAAAATGGAATTATAAAAAAATGCAACTAATAGAACTATCAGCAAATAAAGAAAGTTTTAAAACAGTTCGATTTAAAAATAAAATCGGCTTAAATTTTATTGTTGCAGATCTAAAAGATCCTGAACAATCTAAAAAAGGTGATACAGCCAATGGTGTAGGTAAATCTTTACTCATTTCATTAATTCATTTTTGTCTAGGAGCATCATCAAATACCGAATTTAAAAACAAATTGAAAGATTGGGAGTTTCAATTAAAATTTTTAATAAACGATAAGGAATATACAGTTAAACGCTCTACTAATAACCAAAATAAAGTAATTTTCAATAGCAAAGAAACTAACCTTAAAGATTTCAAAAAACAACTTGAAACTTTGCTTTTTGAAATTCCTGAAAATGTTAGTCAATTATCTTTTCGTTCTTTGCTCCCATTTTTTATACGACCTCGTAAAGCATCCTATACAGACTATAAAAATCCAAATGCTGTAAAAAATGATTATCAAATTCTTATAACTAATGCATTTCTTTTAGGTTTAGATGTTGTTCTTGCAGAAGAAAAATATAAACTAAGAAAAGAAAAAGAACGCATTAGAAAATTGGTAAAAGAACTAAGTGAAGATAAATTATTAAAAGATTTTTTTCTTGGAAAGAGAGATATTCATCTTGCATCGCAAGAACTAGAAGAACAGATTTATTTATTAGAAAATGATTTAAAGAATTTTAAAGTAGCGGAAGATTATAATGAGATAAAATTAGAAGCCGATAGACTAAAAAAGGAATTAGATAAGATACAAAATCAAATTATATTGTATCAAAATCAAATTGAAAAAATAGAAGAAAGTAGAAAAATATCACCTGATATAAAGAAAGAAAATATTGCAAAAATTTACGAAGAGGCATCAGTTATAATAAAAGATAATGCAATAAAGCAATTGTCTGATTTACAAAAATTTTACGAACATATTACAGTTAATAGAGAAAAAAGACTTTTACATCAAAAAAATAGTTTGTTACGGAAAATTGAAGAACTATTAAAAGACAAAGAAAGCAAAGGAAAAGATTTAGATAAAAATTTAAGATATCTTGATACACATCAGGCATTAGATGTTTTTATTAAATTAACCAATAAATTATCTGATTTAAAAAATAAAAAAGAGAATATCTTAAAATATGATGAGTTAATAAAGAACTACCGTGATGAAAAAATAAAAATTGAGGAAAAATTTATTAATGAAACAAAAAAGACCGATGTTTATTTGAAAGAAGCAGAAGATATAATAAAATCACTAATGTTGTTTTTTAGAGAATTATCAAAAAGATTTTATCCTAATGCAACAGCAGGAATAACAGTCTATAATAATGATGGTGACAACCAAATTAGATATAATATTGATGCAAAAATTGAGGCAGACGCATCTGACGGTATTAATAATGTAAAAATCTTTTGCTATGATTTAACAATATTATTGAAAGGATTTGCTCATAAAATTAATTTTATATTTCACGACAGTAGATTGCTTGATGGAATAGATCCTCGACAAAAAGCAGAATTATTTACAATTTTAAATGAGTTTATTATCCCCCAAGGAAAGCAATACATTCTTACTCTAAACAAAAACCAGTTAGATGATACAAAAAAATATCTTGGAGAAGAAAATTATAAAAAAATTATTGAGAACAACATAATCTTAAAATTAAAAGATAGTTCTCCAACGGATAAATTATTAGGTATTCAAGTTGATATGCATTATGAATAGAAACGCACCACAACACAGCATATACACAATGGCGGGTGAATTGCAATAAATAAAGTGATTATGAGTAAATCAACGGACATAGCAATATTGAACAGAAGTGCGAAAAACACCGCCACTGTGCATATGCGAAACCGTTAAGTGATTTAGTGCCTTAACATCTAAAGAAATTTAAAAAGAGTCTTATTATGTTCAGTGAATTTACAGCAAATTCTTTACATAACTTTTTTTACCTTGCATCCCCCCGAAATTTTACCACAAATCTTCAAAAAAAAAGTCCCTTAAATTAATAACGGACTTTCAATGAGTAAATTTTACTTCTTATTTTAATATCATAATTTTCTTAATCTGATTTTCATGAGCAGAATTAATTCTGACAAAATAAATTCCCGAAGCTAAGTCGGAAGAATTCAGAGTCGATATTATTTTGTTTTCACCTTTTTTAGAATTTTCATTAAAAATATTTAACATCTTTTCACCTTTAATATTGTACAAATTTATCGAAGTAAATTCGGCATTTTTTGCATAAAATTTAATTGTAATTTGACCTCTGGAATTTTGAGAAATAAAGGGATTTGGATATACAACCATATTTTGAAAATTTCCCGGAATTGTATCATCATTATTATTGGTATTTTCGATTGAATTTTCAACAAAATCAGCGTTGTTATCGCTAAACCTGATAGTGGCGGTATTCCAATTTGGCGAAGTTATATTTGCTGTAAATTGAACATCATTAGAAAAATCCAAGCTGGTGGGAACCATTTCAAAAATATCTCCGGTATCGGTGAGAATTTCATGAGTTAAGGGAAAATTATGGTCAGAATCCGAATAAGTGCAAGTTACTAAATTTGCAATTGAGGTAACATTACTGATTTCCGGCAAATTATTAGCACCTGTATTAGTCATAAATTTTTTCAGCTCCAACAAAGCCGGCACTCCATAATCAACCATTCCGGCATCTGAAGTAGAATTTATGCTAATTGTAAAGGTTGATGAAATGAGATATTTTGATTCCGGTAACCATTCTCCGAAATCAGGGTCATTAACCAAATCATCCAAAGAAGCTTGCATTATAAGTTGATTTCCTGAAATATCATAATCAATATCTCCAATTCGAGAAATACCTTCAATTGGATTTTCAGAATTGTAATGAATTTTGTAAAGCCCGGGATTGAGCAAAACCGGAATTTCCGCATAAATCATCGCATAACCGATAGTGTCCTGAATTGCTGTTACCGGATTGGCAATTGCAAATCCGTAAACATAATATGGTCCGGTCCAACCTCCACTATTTGTTACATCGCCGATAGTCGTCATTGCCCCGAAAATATTATCATTATTAAATCCTGAATATTGATTTGTAATATCCAAACAATTATCATATTGAGGATCAATTTCATTCACGGAATCAGCTCCACATTCTCCGAGAACAGATAGATTTGGTGGAAAATTATTGGATGGGACATAAGCGTCCATTCCGGAAAACATATTATTTCCTTCAATTGCGATGCGAATATTTGTTGAATCCTGATTAGCCGGGAATTTTGTTTGGAAAGTAAATCCATTTAAAATTTCAAGTGAATCTGCATTCCATTGATTGTTAGAAAAATAATAAAGATGCTTGGAAAAATTCATTGCATCCGGGGTTGTTTCACAACGAAAATAAACGCTGTCTTGATTTGTTTTTGCACTTGTTCTCATATTTTGCCAAATAGACAAATCTTGAGCTAACAAAATTATCGGGGCGAAAAATATTAAAAGTATATACTTTTTCATAACAGACTCCTTTTTTGGTTTAGGGTTTATACGTATTAAAAAAAGAAAGATTTTTCTTTGCTAGAAATTCAATCGAATCTTTCCACGTTTCCGATTTTGTTTCGAAAGTAAAAGTCAGGTTTTGATTATTAAAAGGAAGGAGGGAATAATCTATATTCCCCTTCCCTAAAGCTAAATGTTCATCATCTTTCCCGTTATTATCACTCAAATGAAAATGAACAATTTTTGTCTGAAATGCTCTAAACCATGTTTCATAATTTTGATTAGAGAAACAATTTACGTGAGCAATATCCAAACACATCTTTAAATTATCATCATTAAATTTATTAAGAATCAGTTTAAAAAGGTCAATATCTTTTTCATAAGTATTTTCAAGCAAAATAGTGAAATTATTTTTTGAAGAATAGTTAAGCAGATTTTCCAATTCAAAATAGAATTTATCCAACCATCTCGGAATGCTAACTTTAGGTATAAGTGGAACATAGCCGGTGTGGAGCACTCCTTTATTAACATTTAAATTTAATGAAAAATCTATCCCTTTTTTAATAATATCTCGCGAAATTTTTCTTATCATAATTTCTTTGCTACCAAGATTTAATCCAAAAAAAGGAAGATGAACAACTTTAATCCTATCTTTAAATTTTGCTTTATTGAGTTTTTTTTGCCAAGAAATATCGTCAAAATATTCACTGGTTGATAAAGCAAATTCAGCGTTCATCTTATTCCTAAAAATTTCTGCAAAATCTTTATCGATGCTTTTTATTCCAATTTTACCTAATAAATTTTCCATTTTTTCCTTTATTAATGAATTATATGAAGCCAATCGCCTAAAAGAAATTGCAATCTTCCAATTAACAGTGAAATTCTCGCCATGGCAGTATAACCGAAGGCTGCTCCGAAACTTACCATCAAAAAATAAATTCCGGTCTTTGCCGTTACACCGAATGCACCTTCGTGTTTTTTACTGAAATAGAAATAAATAATCCCGGAAAATGTTCCAATGATTAATAAAAAATTACCAATAATTGCTCCAATACTATTTCCTGAAAACGGATTTATCATTGTTGCAGTAATTTGAGCAATTACATCGGATTTCAAATAAGTCAACAAACCGATTCCGGCAGTTGTTCCAATCATTAATGAAATTGGATATCTGCTCAACCATTCGGCATTTGGAACCAATCTTAATAACATAAAAATTCCCAAAATTGCGGGAATGATAAGAATTATATTACCTGAAAAATCAGCATTTAATTTATCCACTAAATTTGGTAAAAGGATATTGTAAATTGTATAAACAAACCAATATCCGGCTGATAGTCCTACAAAAATTTGTTCTGCAATCTTGTAAAAAGGATTGTCATTATAAAGGAAACTGAAAATGGAAAGAGTCATAAAAGCTCCAACCCAGATTCCTAAAACTGTCATAAAATGTATCATTTATTACCTCTTTCTTTTTTCTTTTTTAGCAAAATGTAGTTTAAATTTCCCATCAAAATAAAAATAATAATGACTAAATGAGCCAAAGATTGAGCATCCATTCCTTTAGTTGCTGTTCCTTTGAAATGATTTAAAGATTCAAATTGAGCGGCAGCTGCCATTCCACCAAGCAAGCCAACCAATTGATGTTGGTCGTTTACATAAGGCAGGATTGAGGGTGCAGAAACTGCTGTTACTCCGCCGGCAACTTTAATTTTTGCTTGATCGTGAGCAATCATAACCCATTCTTTAATTCCCGGAGCTCCGGCTGAAAAAGATAACACATATTTGAAATTTTTAAGAGAACTAACATTATTCATAATTGGAAAATCAGATAAAGCTTTACCGGAAAAATCCGTTGGAAATACTTTGTTTATATCACTTTCCATTGCTTGCATTGTAACAATTCCACCGGCTTTGTAACCGAGATTTATGTAATCAACCCCATATTTAATATTTGGAAATTCTACTTTCATTTTCTTAACAACATCTTCATACATTTGAACGCCCATCGGCCACATTGCGGTACAAACAATTTTCTGTTTTTTAAGTAAAGCTTGTCGAAAAGCGGAGATTGCCATGGGATGTAATTCAGGCATGCTGGCGGGATCATAATCAAAAGAGAAAAGTACTCTTGAATTTTCCGGAGTTTCCTGAACTAAAGAATAAACTTTTTTTACATTTTCCGAAATGTGCATTTTCAATCCGATTGGTTTTATCAAAGGAATTGATACAGCGAGAAAAATTAAAATATAGATAATTCTGCGGTCTAAATTTTGTAAAGCCACTATTCACCTCCAAGATAAGAGCGTTCGATGCCGAGAATTATTCTAAGTGAACTTCCGATAATTCCCAATCCTGCCCCAATCATAATTGCTCTTTGCCCGGCAGTGTTTGGATATTTCATAATGTATTCACTTATATTCGGAAGTTGTAAGAAATCTAAAGAATGCGGGAGCCCTGAAGTTATCAAAAAGCCTAAACTGGTGTTTCCCAACATTACGATAATTGCGGAAAAAACCAATAATTTAGCTTCGACAGTTCTTCCGATAAAAGCACGATAAGCGGCTGAAGCAATATAGAAAGACAGCAACGAAAACATTGTTGCGGATAAATGTTGGTAAACGTTATTATATAAATAATCAAAAGGTTTATCGCCAATTTGAGCAATAATGCCGGAACCGCTTCCAAGTATTCCGCTTTTTGTTTGTGTTCCCCAAAAAACTCCGGCAAGAAGCATAATGGTAAAGCTGATAAGGGTTACGTACGAATATTTCCAGTTTTGTGATTTAAATTTTATTTTTAAGATATTTACTTTGATTAGATTTAAGTTACCCAAAATTATTGCGAAACTTGAAATTATTAAGAACCATCCTTCTAATCCTGATTTAACGGATCCAAAAGGATAATGTGGAATAAATTCCGAGATGATGATGATAAAACCTGCAATAAAGGTAATCAATAATGGTATATTTCTTTTCATTTTATCTCCGTTATTTAATTATTAAAAGGTTTTTTAGAAAATGAATATTAAGCATCTCCAAAATTACACCGGTTAGTAAAATAAAAGCGAGGAGAGCTTTCCCGAAATCTTGACCTTTTAAACTTCCTAATTGTTGAGGATCTCTGGATAAATAGGCAGAAGCGGCAAATAGTTCTTCCCCGATTAAGGTATAATCACAAGCTGCAACAAAGAATGGTAATTGACTTGGCATCGCCGTTCCGGCTGTTTGAATTGCACCGCTCGAAAATCCTGTCTCGGCTAAAATCAAAGATTCGGCGTAAAAAGCTCCTAAGAAGAAATTTGCCGCCGGTTTTTCACGAACTATAATTCCGTCAATTCCGGCAACGAAACCAAATTGGTCATCTGTTAAATAGAACACGGAATCTTCTTTATAATCATCGGGATGTCCGGCTTTTAAATACGATTCTTTGACGATTTCTCGTGCGGTAGATAATACCATTGATTTGCTAACCGGCACGATTAAATCGGCTCCGTATTCAGCTGATTTCTGAGCCAATTGCCCCAAAATAGTAAGTCCGGCAATTGTTTGCATATCGTCAATATCGTTAATTCCCGGCACAAATAAAATTGGTTTACCCAATTCCGTTGCTCTTCCGACAGCTTCATCCATAGATTCTAATCCGCTGATTTTTCTAATATATAATTCTTTCCCACTTTTGGCTGAATAAATATAATAGACAATTGCACCTGAAATCAGTAGAAGTATTATTAAAAAAGGAAGTTTTTTTGCATTGAACCAATTATCAACAGGTTTAAACTCAACTTTTTTATCAAACATAATTTTCCCATCCTTAGAAAAAGCTTCAAAGGAATAAAGATAAGATTTGTCCGGATGAAGATTATAGTCTAATTTGTAGTTTTTAGCTAAATCACTTATGTTTACCGTACCTGAATCATCTGTTCTTTTAATCGAAATTCTCCCGTTAAAATCTGCAGGTTTTGTCCATTGTAAAATCAAATTACTCCCATTATCATTTGGATTATCTTTTACGGAAAAAGAAAAATCTTCAGCAAATAAGAATAAAGATGACAAACATAAGATCACGAAAAATAGTTTTTTCATAGATACCTCTTTATTTTTTTTATTTTGTCCAAATTGGATTAGTAAATACAAATCCTCGCTTATTTGTCAATAATTCCATACGAAGAAATGAATTTTGTTTGATTTCTATTTTATAATTGTTTGGCGGATTAATAATTATCCGTTTTTTTTGATTTGAAATTGTACCGATTATTAATTTTATTTTTTTAATTTCTCCAAATTCTTCTGAACTTTTCGCCTGATATTTCAGAATAAAAACTCCAAAATCTATCTCACTTCCAATATTATATTTAACACCTTTTGATTCCAAAAAAAAGGATAAAAAAGGTCCGTTACTGACGACAATATTTTTATTTTTTAAGCCTTGAATCGGGTCATTTTCATCATTAAAGAAAATTGTATGGAATTGACCAAAAATCTGTTTTCGAGAAATAAATAATTTGAGGAAAGGAATCTTAATCTGTTTCATAAAATTGAAATTACCATGAGAATCATTTCCGGCGATTAATATTGCTTTAAAATTATTAAATAAAAGTTCTTCCCATTTTCGGATTCCCGGAAAAATATCCGATTGAAGATTGGAATTAATTGCCTGAACAAAATGGATTTTTGACGTTGTAAAATCCCTAACATTCCAATTCCCCCTTTTTAGAATTATCTTCTGCGAAATTGGTACTTTTTCAAAAGGATGAGCTGCAATAAAAAGTGAATTGTCATTGCCTAATTCTTTCAAATCTTTGATAGAATGAGTTGGATTTTTATGAATAAAACTATCGCCACTATCCCCGAAACCTTCAATAAATTTTTTTGAATTAAGATGTAAAAGATGAACGTTTTGATTTAAGGTATTCCCAATAGAAACCTCTTCCCCACCAATAATTCGCATTTTCTCAGAATCATAAGTTTCAACATCTTTCCACATTTGATGCCATTTCGGAATTGAAGAATCATTTTTAGTATAATCATCCGGTCGATCATCCAAGTCATAAGAATGATCCGTTACAAAAAACCAATCCAATCCTATAGATTTTGCCATTATTGACGTTGAATAAATATCCGAACCAAACTCAACTTGGTCATTTGTAAAATTAGAATGGAAATGAGCTTCCCCGGCAAACCAGTTTTTTGGATATGGAAACTTCTTATTGGCAAAATATGTTGAAAAACTTTTCCGTTCTAAAGTCAGATAATTGTCATTAATGAATGAATATCTCTTATTTTCAGTAAAACAATTTATTTTAATATCCAGAGAAAGATATTGATTTTCCTGAATAGCTTCCGGAATTTCATAAAAAAATATCTCGGAAAAATAATCATCATTGATAGTTTTTTCTATTGGGAAAGTTTCTTCAAAATCACCATTTTTTGATTTGATAAAAGCTGTAATCTTATTAATTGTAATAGGAAAAGAATTGGCATCTTTAACAATTAATAATATGGGAATTTTCCTATTGGAAAGTCTAAAGGGAATATCGGTTATAATTTCCGGTAGTTTACGGTAATATTTAGATTTGATAAAAGGGTAACGAAAATGGATTTCAGCATAATTAATCGTTATTGGAAACATAAAAGAAAAAACCTTCAGAAATCTGAAGGTTAATATCTATGGTAACCAGTTTGCATCAAAGACTTTTTTACTTTCAGGATTATCAGTTAAACCAAATGGTCCTTCAGGTAAATAGAAAAAGACACCAGCTCCTGTTTTACCAAAATTTTTATTAGTAACAGCAACAATAGTAGTATCAGTTACAGAATAATCAAAATATTTCATTTTAATATCAGGATTTTTCTGAAGATTAAGTTGGTCGATAATCATTGCATAATCACCATCACCACCATTAGGGTTATTTTTAAAATTAACATCGATTCTCGCTATTTTTTGCAAATTTACAATAGCTTCAGATAATTTTTCCTTATTCTTTTTTGCTGTTTGCAATGGTACTGTAAAAGTGATAATTATACCAACAAGCATAATGATCATTAATAATTCAATTAATGAGAATTTCTTTTTCTGCTTTATTGAAATATCTTCGCTCATTTTTCCTCCACCTATTTTTTTATTGAAAAATCAAAACAAAGTCTTTTTTGTCAAATTGTTTTTATAAAATGAAATTATATTATCTCTAACTTCTTATATAGCGTCAGATAATTATAAATAATATTATCATACGTTTTGGAATATAGAATTTTGAGTTGGGAAATTTTTGACTATAAGATTAAGATTATTTTGAGTCATTTAAATCTTGTTTCAGCTCTCCATTTGCTAAAATTATCCTTCCCCAAAAAATTAACTTTAGAAAAATCTTGGCAATAAATCGGTTTTTAAAATTCGTGCTGATGTGGATGTAGTTATTATTTCTTGTTAGAATATATTCTCCTGGAGCTAATTTTTTTGGACAATGTTATTAGTATTAGCACTTGCATTATCGATTTTATATTGAATATCATCTTCAATAGTAACATTGATTTCTTCATCAGTAAATGGTATTTCAGAATTTCCATTATCATATCCGGCTTGTTGCCATTCGTGGCTAAAGTTATCTAATTCAGGGTACTGGGTATCAAAAGCTACAAGTTCTGCATTTATTAATAAAATAGTTGCTAGTATTACAAAAATATTTTTTTTCATTGTTTTTCTCCTATATTGAAGTTGTGGCTAATGTTTGGCGTGTGCGGCGGAATCAGAATGATTCAGCCCGTACAAACCGACCAAACCTGAATCGGTACGATTCAGACAAAATAAACCACCCAGCCTACCCGCTGACACGTTTGTTAGTGGCATTTTTTTTTCATTCAACGTTAATCACTACAAGTTTGCTGAACAATTCTATATTTAAATATTTATTTAGATTAAAATTAATCTTCTTTGAATATTTTAAAATCAATTTTAATGCAATATCTTTTTCTGAATCAGTAACTTCATTATTTGTATTATAACTATATGATGTTGAATGGAGAATTGCACTAGACAAGTCATAAACTAACTCATATTCTTTAATTAAATTTGTTTCTTCTGCTTTTTTCTTCCATGAACGTTTATCTTTAAATTCCTTAAATACCTTACTGTGTTGTTTATTAAAGTTAAACCATTTCGATATTCGATCTTGTTTAACGATATTTTTTGCGGTCCGAATGGTAGACTCTTGTATATCTTTATAACTTTTTTGATATTCAGGTAAAACTTTAGTTTTTAATAGATGCTGGGTGAATCCATAACCATACGATTTATAGTCTGGAGTAAACATCGTAAATTCTAAATCAGCGTCATCATCTAATATTTTTTGCGCCTTATGATGCTCTTTTATTGTATGTGAAGGATCTTTATCTAGAGAAACATTTTTAACCATTTTTTTTCTCAGTGTTTCATCTTTTTTTTCATACTCTCCCATTATTCTAATTTCTTCTTTAATGCGTTTAATAAACTTATCATATTTATCTAATTGATGATTATAAATTGAATAATATAATTTAAAAGTATAACTTGGTTCTCGAATTAGTAATTCTGTCTGAATAAGCGTTTCTAGAATGTAACGAACTGATGCATAAGTTTCAATTAGACTAACTTTCTCATTAATAACCGATTCATGTATTCCTGTTATTTTTTCTATAATGTTGAATGCTAAATCATACTTCTCAATTTTTTGCATGTCTATAAATATTGCTTTTTTGTCTGTTAATGTTTCTAAGATTTCTTTTTCACTCTTAATTAATAATCCTAGTTTTTCATTCATAGAAGACCTTTACTGCTCTTGTTTTAATTACCACTAACATCTATACCCCCGTCCCCCCCAAGGTTCACATAACTAGCTTATAGATATTTGTAAAAGGTAGGCAATAACCTAAAATGTATTTTATTGAATACCTTATTCCCATATTAAATTTCCAAATTATCCAAAGGATTATTTATCCT
>Ga0256842_1001209_pt1 | contig 21218 bp, 20 predicted proteins | sample 4559240metaG_FD_185973 | JGI IMG/M metagenome (GOLD analysis project Ga0256842, IMG submission 185973) | Hydrothermal vent microbial communities from Guaymas Basin, Mexico - 4559-240 | ecosystem: Environmental > Aquatic > Marine > Hydrothermal vents | place: Mexico: Guaymas Basin | collected... | reverse complement strand
AAGCTCTATGATTTTCTTCTCAACATATTCCGCTAGGTCCAAAAGCTTCATGCCTGGCTTAGCATATCTAATAGCTAATTCCCTTACTTCTTTAGCAATTCTACCGGCTCTGATTAGTTTATCTATTACTTGAGAATCAAGCATCATCAATCGATCATCTCGTTTAGTGAATCATATTTTCTTATCCAAAATCATATACTTGTTGGGAGAAATATTCTTTTACCTTAAACAAAAAGCCATAGTTCTCTAAACACTAAACTATAATTCGTCCATATGTAATAATATAATTATGAATTATTATCGGTGAATAAGAGGTGGGAGAAATGGCGATCATAAAGTATCTTGGACATTCGGCATTTGAAATAACCTTAACTGGGTTAGATGGTTCCGAGAAAAACATACTTATAGATCCTTGGGTTGAGAACCCATTAAGTCCTGTAAAAGTTAGTGATTATAAGAACAGGAAAGTAGATTATATTTTCGTAACACACGATCATGGAGACCACTTGGGCAATGCTATTGAGATAGCTAAGCTAACTGGAGCAAAAATAGTTGGTATATTCGAGATAGCGCTATATGCTAAGGAGCAGGGGGTAGAATCTATCGATGGAAACATAGGTGGTAGGCTTAAAATAGATGATCTTGATGTTGTGTTAACTCCAGCGACTCATAGTAGTACTCGTGGAGCACCAACAGGAGTAGTGATAAGAGGAAAAGATATCACACTATACCATGCAGGCGATACTGGCTTATTCATGGAAATGAGCTTAATCGGCGAATTATATATGCCTGACATAGCTTTCCTACCAATAGGTGGTCACTATACAATGGGTATTAGAGAAGCTGCTAAAGCAGTACAATTAATAAGACCTAAAATAGCTATACCAATGCACTATAACACATTCCCACCAATAAGAGCTGATCCAGAAGAGTTCAAAAAGCTAGTAGAGAAACAAACACCTACAAAAGTAGTCATATTAAAACCAGGAGATACATTTACATATCCCTAAACAACTTATTTTTATGGGCCCGGGGAGCAGCCCCGCTCCCACTAGTAAGAGCCCGTGGGAGGAGTGCCGACAAAGAGGCTTCGATGACCACGGGTGTTAGTAGTGGGGGACACTCCCTAAAGGGCCTTATTTTATATTTATATATTTGTTCAACACTATTTTTAGAAAAATAATAAAATTAAACAACAGCTAATCCATAGTATGAAGGTGTGGTAAATGAACATTGAACAAATAGTAGAAAACATAGTGTCGAACACAGTAGAAGTAGTCACAGTCGAAGAGCTGAAAAAGATTTTCGAAGAAAAGAAGAAACCCAGAGGATACATAGGTTATGAGCCTAGCGGCTTAGTCCATATTGGATGGCTTGTCTGGATGAACAAGGTAAAAGACTTAGTAAACGCTGGCGTGGACTTTATGGTTTTAGAAGCAACGTGGCACGCATACATAAACGATAAGCTTGGCGGAGACCTTGACCTTATTAGAAAAGCAGCTAGGTTTGTTAGGAAAGTTATGGAAGGTTTCGGCATAGATGTTTCAAAAATAAAATTCATTGATGCAGAAGATCTTGTTTCAGACAAAGAATATTGGGGCATATTAATACGTGCTGCCAAGAACGTAAGTCTTGCAAGAGTAAAGAGAGCATTAACGATCATGGGTAGGAAAAGTAGTGAGGCAGAAACAGATTTCTCAAAACTAATTTACCCACTCATGCAAGTCACCGACATATTTTATCTAGACCTAGACATAGCTCTAGGAGGAACAGACCAGAGAAAAGCACATATGCTTGCAAGAGATATTGCCGAGAAACTCAAGATGAAAAAACCAGTCGCAATCCATACGCCAATAATCACTGGTTTACAAGGCGCAGGTAAGAGAATGGAAATAACAGAAATAGACGAAGTATACGCAGAGTTTAAAATGAGTAAGAGCAAGCCCGAAACAGCTATTTTCGTACACGACTCGCCCGAGGACATTAAGCGCAAAATAAGAAAAGCATATTGTCCACCTAGACAAGTAGAATTCAACCCAATAATCGAGATAAACAAGTACTTGTTATTCCCACAGAAGGGTTTCAAACTAGTTATTGAAAGACCTGAGAAGTACGGTGGCACAATAATCGTAGAATCTATTGAAGAACTAGAAAAACTATATGTAGAAGGAAAAATACACCCGCTAGACTTGAAAAATGCTACAGCAAATGCATTAATTAAACTACTCGAACCCATAAGGAAAAAGATCGAATCAGATAGTGAGGCACAGGAATTATTAGAGGAACTGAGAAAAGCAAAAATAACCCGATAAACCCAATATAGTAAGCGCAGAAAACCTATTCACAAGAACTACTATACCATTTATTATTAGAGATAACTTGAAAAGACTAGATAAGCTAATACATACATACTTTAATATAGTTAGGAAATCATATGCTTAGAATAATACATGATTACCATAAGAATATCAATTCACAATTACTCACGAATAATGTGGTAGAGGAGGTGTAAATTGTGGCAAAGTACTTGATCAAGGCAAGAATAGAAGTTGATGGAGTAGTTGAAAAACATGACATCATTGGAGCGATATTCGGACAAACAGAAGGATTGTTTGGAGAACAATTTGATCTAAGAACTCTTCAGGAAAAGAATAGAATTGGAAGAATACAAGTCAATACGAGAATTCATGGAGGTAAGACAGTAGGAGAAATAATTATTCCTAGCAATCTTGATAGGCTTGAAACCGCCCTTATAGCAGCAATGATTGAAAGTGTAGAGCGTGTTGGACCATATAATGCGAGAATAGAAGTAGTAGATATAATAGACGTTAGACTAGAGAAGATAAAGAAGATTGTTAATAGAGCAATAGAGATCTTGAGGAAATGGAGTAGAGAAAAAGCACCAGACATAAGAGAGATCTTGAAGGAAATGCAAGAAGCACTCAAAATACCAGAACCACAAAAATACGGACCCGAAGAACTCCCCTCAGGTCCAGACGTTGACAAAAGCGACACAATTATACTAGTAGAAGGAAGAGCCGATGTAATTAACTTACTAAGATATGGTTACGGCAACGTCATAGCTATTGGAGGAGCAAGAAAGGTACCCAATACAATCAAGGAATTAGCAAAGAAAAAGAAAATAATAGCTTTTCTAGACGGCGATCATGGAGGAGACCTCATTCTAAAAGAACTGCTTAGAAGCGTAAAAATAGATTATATAGCAAGAGCCCCTGAGGGTAGAGAAGTAGAGGAACTAACTGGTAGAGAAATACGCGAGGCACTCGAAAAAGCTGTCCCAGTAAAAGAATACCTCGAGCAATTAATAAAACAAGGAAACAAAGAAGCACAATACTTATTGTCAGTGCAGGAAAAACTAAGAAAAGAAATTTCATTGCCAAAACCTGTTGAGGCAAAGCCTGAGAAAATAGTTGAAAAACCAAAACCACAAGTTGTAGAAATTAAAGAAATCGAAGAAACAATAACTATACCAACAAAGATAATAAATGATATCAAAAGCCTATACGGAACACTAGAAGCAATACTCTATAATAATAGGTGGGAACAATTAAATAGAATACCTGTAAGAGACTTGATCAATGAATTAGATAAGAGTCAAGGAGAAATATATGGAATAGTCTTTGATGGAATCGCGACTCAAAGACTAATAGATAAGGCTGAAGAAAAGAAGGTAAAAGTAATCATAGCTGCTAGGATAGGGAGAATAACTTATAAACCTCACGACATTCTATTACTAACATTTAATGACCTATTATGAGTAGTTTTTTAATAAAGGGGTTTAAACTACTTCTTCTTACCACCAAAGAATTCAAATAAGCTTTTCTGACCAGCTGTTGCAGCAGCTCTTCTTAACTGTGTTTCAGAGACACCGAAATAGCTTAGCATACGCATAGCAGCAGGTATTATTTGGTGCTCAATATAGTACTCAGTATCAATGATCTTAGGGTCTTTCACGAAGATATATGGTTCAGCTCTTGAAGAGATCTTTCCTCCTCCTTTAACGATAATATATCCTATTTTATCATTTACACTGACTTTAATGCCTGCTTTTAACAACTTCTTAGCTGCAACAACGTGTGGAGCATCTACACTGTATTCTTCAATTCGTTTAGACAAGGTTTTCCAAATAACTAGTTTATCCAATGGTATTTTTCCTGCCTTCAAATCAGCTATGACTTTTTTAACATAATCTATAGCTTCATTAACGCTGCCCTTCTTTAATAGTATCTCTGTAACTTTCTCTTGTACTTCTTTTGCTATTTCTGCCCAATCTCCTCTAACTGCTTCGAAGCCTACAATATCTATTCGTCCATCTTCCAGGAGCCCAGCATATCTTTTCTTTGCTTCGGTGAAGAATACTCTTTTATATACTTTGTCTATTTTGATCTCAAAACCTAGTTTCTCCTGTATAAGCTTTATGAGCTCGTTTACTTTTTCAGGATCATATGTTACGAATAATGAATCAGTGTCTCCATATATTACACGTAGCCCTAACGACTTAGCAATCTCTATAGCTGTCATTATCGTTTTTCTACCCCAAGCTGTAACTGCTTCTGCACATTCTCTGCAATACCATCTAGCGTGAACCCATCCCATGTAACCATAAGTAGCATTTGCGAGTACTTTTACAGCTTTTTGTCTCTCATCAAGTATTCTATACTCATATGATGTTGGAGGATACTTCTTCATCTCAGCCTTTATAGATTTCCTGAGTTGTAGGAGCGTGGTTAGGACTCTCTTAAAGAATCCCGGTGGTTCTTTTCTGAAACAATGACCTACTTCGGGTGCAATATAGTGTTTGTCTGGATCACATTTTTCATCTTTAACTATCGTGTCTGGACCAACATTGTACTTGATCATGATATTGGGATACATGCTTGAGAAGTCGAGGACAGCTATATTTTCATGAACTCCTTTGACCGGTTTTAATACTACTGCTCCACGATAACTCTCGGCAGGTCTCTCAACACGATTAGGGACTAGTTCACCATATTTGTAAGCTTCTCTCATTAAGTACCATTCAAGCCTGAAACCAACACTAGCTGCACCAACCTGATCTAGTGGTAAACCTGTAAGGTTTGATAATTGCATTGCGAAAGGTATGAATTTATCAGCTAATCCAAACGTTGATTTAACATCGTCTATATTATACTGTAATAGTTTTGGTCTCAGAGAAGGATCGTCCCAGTACTTAGGTATATCAATGTATTCTATTAAAACTCTTTCATCTTTCTTCATTACTCCAAGATAATCTGCTACATTTTCCAAGGACTTTATCTTAACTTCAGGGATTTCTTCGGCAAAGTAATAGAGGTCCGAGTTAAGTCTGCCGGGCACTGATATGTGTCCATATGTGCTTGTTTTTGGAATAGCTCCTACACGTCGTGTAAGGTCTAGTTTAACACCAATATGCTTGGATCTATCAATTAAGTATGGCCAGTCGAAACCATCACTATTATAACCCACTATTATGTCGGGGTCATATTCTTGTACATATTTTACAAATTCCATTATTGTGTTCTTATCTTTCTTATCGTCACTTGCTAGAAATTGTTTTATCTCTTCCTTATCATTCATTACTCCTATGATTATAACAGGGTCTCGTTCTGGTTTAGGAGTACCCGTCTTTGTATATACTTCTATGTCAAAAGCTATTAGTCTCAAGTCTTTTGGAGGAGTTGTGTCTTCTAAAGGCTTTATATCGCCTACTACTTCGTATTCACGGTCAACACGATATATTGGCTTCTTGGGTATTTCTTTTACTTCTGCAACATGCCATCCACAAGGTTTCAAATCATGATCAATTATATATCTCATACTAAACCTAATATCTGCTTCAACAACATCTATGATGCCGGGAATATTGCGTATTTTTTCACGATACTTCCTAACATATTCTGGTATAACGGTTGTTATCTTGAATGCCTTGACTGGTTTTCCAAAATATTTTTTCTCAACAAGCTCAATGTTTATGATCGGCGATTTCGGATCTGAGGAAGTCTTTATATGCTTCATTATCTTATCATAATCCACGTTATTATCTAGGATAGCGTAGAAATATGGCCTAAACCTACGATCCCTAAGAACTATTCTTTCACCATCACGTTTAATACCCCAAATAATAATATGTGGCTCGTTACCTATCACTTCGTAACTGTTGTCTAGGAAATAGAACTCAATAATCAATCTAACTCACACCATATTAATAACTTATACATAGTGTTAGATAAATTATGTTGAAAAAGGTGTATGATAATTGAAGATATTGGAAAAGGATCTTAGGAAAGGATACATCAAATTACTGCCAGAGGATCAAGACGATCTATGGATTCTATATAACATTATCAAACCCGGGGATCTAGTCACAGGTTTAACTAGTAGGGATATAAAACATGAAGAAGGTGGGTCAAGTAGACGTATACCAATGATTCTAACTATAAGAGTTAAGACTCTCGAGTTTCAACCATTTACTGAAAGACTTAGAATCAGAGGTATAGTTGTTGAGGGTCCGGAAAGATTTGGTGTTAAAGGGCATCATCATACTATAAATGTAGAACCAGGCACGGTTATAGTTTTGCAGAAAGAGTATTGGGCTAAAAACTACTTAGATATGATCACAAAGGCTTCTTCTAAGAAGTATAAGATATTATTGATAGCCCTAGACTATGATGAAGCTGCAATAGCGTTACTATCTGAACAAGGATTGAAGATCCTTGAGGAAATATATTCAAACGTAACGGGAAAAAGAGATCCAAGATCTTTCGATAAGAAGCTAAGGGAATATTTTGACGAATTAGCTAAAAAGATCATTTATTATGTAGAAAAGAACGATCCAAGTATAGTAGTAATAGCTAGTCCCGGAGATCTGCAACGTAGACTCTACTCCTTAATAAGTAGCTATTTAAAAACAAAGAAAATCAACATAATCGTTGATTCTGTATCAATGGGTGGAATAAGTGGTATTAGAGAATTATTAAGACGTGATAGTGTAAGAGAAGCTGTGAAAGAAGTATCTGTTATCAAGGCAAGGGGGGTTCTTGAAGAATTTTATCGTAGATTAGTAAAGGAACCTGAAAGAATCGCTTATGGACTAGATCATGTAGAGTTTGCAGTTAAAATGAATGCTGTTGAGAAGCTTGTTGTATTAGATAAGTTTCTAAGAACATTTGATGAAAATATTCGTAAGAGAATAGATAAAGTACTAGATGAGGCATATAAGAGAGGTGCTGAAATAATAATAGTTCCCTACAATACCGATACAGGTATAGAAATCGATGGACTTGGTGGTATTATAGCTTTGCTTCGCTACTCATTACCAACAAATATTGTTAAAGGCGAGGAGAAGTGATTGAAGCATTATTTACATTCATAAATTATTATATACAATTATTTGCCATAATGAATCCATTTTCAGCAATACCCACGTTCTTGTCTTTAACAGATGCTTTAGACACGGTTACTAGGAGAAGCATTGTTGATAGAGCATTTATAGCTATGTGTATATTGGTTGCATTATTCACTCTTCTCGGAACATATGTTTTATCAGTATTTGGGATATCATTATCAGCTCTAAGAGTTGGTGGAGGAATACTATTAGTAGCCATTGGCTTAGACATGCTCGGTGGAATGCCTAGGACAAAAAGCGTTGAGCCCAGAGATATAGCAGTTGTCCCAATAGCTACCCCCTTAGTAGTAGGTCCTGGGACAATCACTACACTCTTATTACTAACTTCTCTAAATCCTACTATACTGAATACAGTAATAGTGCTCTTCTCAGGATTATCAGCGGCTTTTACAACATATATCTTGCTAAGATATTCTGATATAATTATAAAGTATGTGAAACCAAGTGTTGTGAAAGGCATAGGGAGGTTTATGGCTTTGATAATAGTGTCTGTAGCTGTTGAAATGATAATGGATGGAGTTAAACAATATATAGAGGAAAACCTAATGATATGTTAATCATAATCTGTTCTTCAAATACCTCCTAATCAATGGGTTTTCTCTAATAATCTTCTCTAATGCTTCCTCGAAAGACTCTGTAGGCGATAACTCGTACTTTACAAAAACACCTGTTCTACCAATTTCGTCTCTCCTACTAAGAACCCTTACTCTTTCTAATACAGTGTCAATGCTAATGCCTAATTTATTAGCGACAAAGTGCTCCCACCCAATAACAGGTTGTTCTCTATGTCCTTTTGGAGTGGGTTCTATGAATACAAGACGTTTATCAACACCTGGCACTCTCAAATTCTTTTTTAAACCATTAATGTCGAGTAATCCACCAAATTTGTAGAATTCGTATTCTCTAGGCTTCATCTTTGCAAGGGGAAAACTTACTACTCTTCTTTCTTCTTCGTCAAGTACTATATATGCTTTTGGAGTACTAGTTGGTGTAGCTATGATTATATATCTACTATATATTCTGTACCCATGATTTTCTAAAGTATACTCGATCAAGTAGCTTGGGACTTGATAGGGTATAAAAATGTCTATATCGCTTCCCTCCCATACATCTCCTCTAGCTATGCTGCCATGAACAATGCCATAGATCCCTCGAGTAGCTAACGCCTCGAGGATCTTTAAGGCTTCTTTTCTTAACGAATGCAGGATTTTCCATCTTCTTTCATTATACACAATTTCCTTAAATTCTGGATGTTTCACAATTTTTTCTCTAACCATTAAAGTGCACCGTGGGTTTGGGTGTACTTATTATTAACTACATCTTTCACCAGATATATTGGATTTTATTGATACCTTAAAACCATGTAATTATAAGCGTTAAATAATATACAATGTTGATAAAAATGGGTGAGAAACAAAAATATTAGTTGTATATTGAGTAGTATTTACTATTTGCAGGTGGTTAAGCGATGAATCAATTACTATTTACTTTTGCCGTAATAATGTTTGGATGGTTTGTGATAAACACTATTTATTATTTTAAGCATGATTATTTTGTTTCAAGAGGTTTTAAGCTGTATTATGGATTAGTGCTTGTATATAAGAAAAGTAAAGAAATTAAAAAAGTAGAAGTTGTTAAGAAGATTTCGATCGGATTTGTGATCTTGTATGTTATAGCGATATTCTTTTTCTTCTATTCAATGATTTCTGGTGTATTAATCAAGCTTGGATATCTAAAATATGGTGTAGCTCCTCAGCTTTTGATTCCCGGGATAAACATTACTGGTATGCAACTTGTTTATTTCATATTAGCTGTTGTAATAGCAGCCTTTGTTCATGAATTATCCCATGCATATACAGCTAGGTCATACGGTATAAAGGTTAGATCGATAGGGTTTGCTATAATATTTTTTGTACCAATAGCTTTTACCGAAATAGATGAAGAAAGTCTTACAACAGCTAATAAAAAAGCTAAAATAGCTACTTTAGCAGCTGGTCCTGCTTCAAACTTGATACTTGCCCTTGTGTTCATGTTTATAGTATTAGGTATGGCTAGTACATACGGGTTACTCGTTATAAATGTTGAACAAAATAGTTTAGCAGAGAAATATGGAATAGTGCCAGGCACTATCCTACTAGAAATCAATAATACCAAGGCAACGCTTACCACACTACATAATTACCTTGCTCTCAATGAAACAACTACGTTGGAGCTCAAAGTATTGTATCCAAATAATACTATTGGTATAATACATATATTGAAACCAAGTAATATTACTAAGTTAGGGGTATGGCTTAGATCCATACCTAAATTATCAATTATATCATCGATTGGATTAGCACCAGCACTAACTATTTTTGATATAATTAATTGGAACTATATTGTTAACCTAGGCTTATCACTAATCAATGCAGCCCCTCTTTTCATAAGTGATGGTGGAAGAATAATGTATGAACTCTTCGGGCGTAAAATAGGATTAGCAGTAAACGTTCTAGGAGTATTATTACTCGTACTAGCAGTAACGATTCCATACTGATAATTATTGTATAATGTTTCTTCAAAACTCACCATATATAAGTGTGTTCGCTAAATAAATTATAATGCCCGCGGGCCACGGGTAGGGTTGCCAAGCCGTCAAGGCTTGGCAACCAGAAGAACCACGTACACCCCCACAAGCCCCCGCTAACCCCCATACCCGCCAATGACCCCCGCCCCATGGGGTCGGCGGTGACGGAGCCCCCTCTGGAGGGAGGGGGTTAACCGTCTTAACCGGGGGAACCCGGCCAGGCCCGGAAGGGAGCAACCTAACCCCGGCCGTCGACGTTCATGGGTCACCGGGGCTGAGGTAGGGTATGGAAGGGCTCTAGCGGGATCGGCTGTGGGGGTGTGCGTGGGGCCGTGGCCCGCGGGCTTGTTTAATTAAGAGTTTTTAGTCCTGAACCTGTTAGCACTAATACGATATCGCTTGGAGGTAGTTCTTCTTTTATCTTAGTATATGCAGCATAAACTGTTGCTGATGTTGGTTCTACTATGAATCCCTTCTGGAATAATTCCTTTTGTGCTTCTCTTATATCCGAATTACCTACTAGGACTATTTTTCCTCGGTACTTATTCAAGTAATAAATCAGGTCATTTATTCTTGGGGGGCTAGCTACGAGTATACCATCTGCTAGATCCGATTCTTCACCTGTTCTTTTCACTCCATAAATTTTCTCATATAATGGCTGAACACTATATCCTTGGACAGCAATAGGTACCGGTACCTTATTTATTACTCCAATGTTCTTCAAATACTCGAATCCACGAACTATTCCTAAGAATAATCCACCGGAACCAACTGGTATAACTACATAGTCAGGTACTCCGTATTCTTCAAAGATCTCAAAAGATATAGTGGAGGCCCCGATTATGTAGAAGTAGTTCCATGTATGTGCTACGTAGTACGAGTTCTTAACATATTGTAAAACAATATTACTTGCATCAGTCCTTGTAGGTGCTTCTACAATTCTACCGCCCAGTATCTTAACTAGTTTCTTCTTACCGCTTGGAGCGTATGATGGCATGATAATAGTCGCTTTTAAACCATAAACCTTAGAGTAGAGAGTTACCGAAATTCCAGTATTACCGCTGGTATCTTCAACTACACTTTTATAATTCATTAAATACGCGTAAGTTATGGATAATAATGTTCCACGGTCCTTAAAACTTCCTGAGGGGTTCAAGTATTCTAGCTTATAGAGTAACTTATGTCTTCCATCATCATCATCAATGATGAGTGGTGTTCCGCCTTCTCCCCGTGTCTTAATTGGTTTAAATGGATAGTATGAAGAATATCGCAGAAACCTATTACCTTTTGGTTCAAATATTTTTTCATACTCTATATCTAAGGGATTCCCACATCTTGGGCATCTCCAATAATATTTACTCCATATACTTTCCTTGAACCCGCATTTCGGACAAAACCAATAAGCATTCTTCTTGATCATGAGGACACCTGTTTTATGTTTATCTATATTTTAGATTCAAGTATAAGCTTGACAAGTTTTTTGGCTCCATCTTCTCTAAATATCTAGAGGTAGCTTTGCTTTATTTACAGTTTCTAATAACGTATTCGGAACGGTATTAAACAATATTTAAACACTAATCTCATCAAAGAATATGACATCCTGAGAAGTAGCTGCTGAATACTATTCAGGATTCTAGTAAATGATTATGGGCTTCTTATAAGTAATTGCTACTTCTAATAAAGTAACACTGTTGCTGCTTATAACAACGCGTACTCAGTAATCCGTATGTTCATGTCTGAGTTAAAATAAAACTTTCAATCAAGTCTTAGCTTTCGATAATATTAACGACAATTTAATTATTCATAGTGTTTTTCGTAAGATTATCTGAGCTTATTGATACAAAAATATTATCAACATAGTCTTCTAGGATTTTCTTAGACCATTTATCTGCACAAGGGATTACAGCGTCAAGTTTAAAGGAAAATGTCTTTATATTCATAAAATCTTTCAGCTAATGCTCTGCAATACCTTGTATTACTACCGCTACTTTGATTTTTATTCCGTTTAAGCCTAGAAATATAGCTGTTTAATATATTAATATATTATGTAAGTTTATTTTGTTATAAAAATATGGGGTTTTAGAATCCGATAAAGTCTTCCGGTTTTGGTGGTTCTGGTTTTAGTCCTTTTCTCTCTCTGATCTTTCTAACTAGGTCCATTAGCATGGAGTCCGGTACTGGGGCCCATCTGCTGAATTCTTGTCCCCATATAGCTTTGCCTGCTGTCGCGCCTCTTAGTTGTTCTGCTAAGTCAAATGTTTCCGCTACTGGTATTTCAGCAATAATTCTGACTACTGGGCCTTGTTGTAGTACTTGTAGTATTTTTCCACGTTTCTTTGTAATTATTGTTGTTATGTTTCCAAGGTATTCCATCGGTGCTTTTATGTCTAATTTTTGAATTGGTTCTAGGAGTGTTGGTCTAGCTGTTAGCATTCCTGCATAGATGGCGTTTCTTACAGCAGGATATATTTGTCCTGGACCACGGTGTGCTGGGTCTTCATGTATTATCGCATCGTGTAGTATTACTTTTACACCTCTGACTGGTTCCATGGCTAGTGGTCCTTCACGCATTGCAAGTCTGAATCCTTGAATGATCGTATCTTTTACTTCGCGTAAGTGTTGTACACCGGTTGTTAAGTCTATGAATATGTTTATGTTTTCATCAATAGCCCATATTCTTCTTGCTTGGTCAGCTGGCCATCCGGCTTCTTCACGCAGGATCTTGGCTCTTTGTTTTGCGTCCATGTCCTCAGTAATTATTCCATCATGTATTAACTGTATGGTTTTCTCATCTAGAGGTTCAACGCTAATGTATAGCTTGTTGTGCTTATTAGGTGATTTGCCCTCGAATATCTTGCTCTTGTCCCTAATGCTTTCACGATACACTATTATTGGTGGTGAAGCTACAACGTCTAGTCCATAGTTTTCTTTAAGGAATGTTAGTGCTATTTCGATGTGTAATGGTCCCATACCACTTAGTAGGTACTCTCCTGTTTCTTCGTTAATTCTAACTATCAGGCTTGGGTCCTCAATGCTTAACTTATGGAGTGCTTCGATAAGCTTGGGGAGATCTCTTGGATTCTTGGGCTCTATGGCTACAGTAACTACTGGTTCGCTTATCATTCTTAATCTCTCGAATGGTATCATTACATCTTTATACTCGACTGCTACAACTGTTTCACCTGCTCTAGCCTTATCTAGTCCTAGAACTGCTGCTATGTTTCCAGCAACTATTTCATCTGCTAATTCTCTATATGGACCCATATAGAGACTTACTTGTAAGACTTTTTGTTTCATTCTAGCGTTTACTAGCCATACTTCTTCGCCAGCCTTTAGTGTGCCTGAGAATACTCTACCTGTTCCAACTAGTCCTGCATGTGGGTCTATTCTAACGTCGTTTATTAGCATCACTATAGGTCCGTTAGGATCAGCTTCTAGCATTGCTTTACCGATCTCGCTGTTTAAGTCTCCATGCCATATCTTCGGTATTCTGTATTTTTGTGCTTCACGCGGATTTGGTATGAATTTAACTACCATGTCTAGTACTGCCTCGTGTAGTGGAGCTAGTTTTTGTAGTTCTGGTAGAGCTTCTTTTCCTTTCTTATATAGTTCTACTATATCGCTGAACTTGATCCCTCTCTCCTTAGCCATCGGTACAGTGAATCCCCACCTATCACGTGCTGAGCCGAAAGCTACTTGTCCTTTTGCAGGGTCTAGTTGCCACTTGCTCTTAAACTCCTTGTCTGCATACATTGCTATTAATTGGTTAACTTCTTTTATTATCTGGACAAATCTTTGTTGTATTTCTTGTGGTGTGAGTCTTAATTCTTTAATTAGCCTATCAACTTTGTTAATGAATAGTACAGGTCTAACTCTCTCCTCTAATGCTGCTCTCAAATACATTTCTGTTTGCGTCATTACCCCCTCAACAGCATCTACGACAAGTATTGCTCCATCAATAACTCTCATTGCACGCGTTGTTTTTGCCGAGAAGTCAACGTGTCCAGGAGTGTCTATTAAGTTGATAACGTATGGTTTACCCTTATATTCGTGGAAAAGGGATATGTTAGCGGATTTTACTGTAATTCCTCTTCTTTGCTCTACGTCTAGATAATCGAGAGCTAATGCCTCACCAGCTATTTTTTCTGAAATAATACCAGCTGCAGCCAGCAAGCTGTCTGATAATGTTGTTTTTCCATGGTCTACGTGTGCTGTTATACCGATATTCCTTACTTGTTCAAGGTTTTTCATTATTCTGAGTATTTCAGTTGTTTGTTTATATCTTACCATATTAGATCAACCCTTAACCATAAACATCTACATTCATTAAATATATGTTTATAGTTTATTTTCTCATTCTGGGAAATATAGATAGACCATTATAAAACTTATTTGGTATAGTTGCTTAATAAACTACTCAAAACTTTCTCAACAATCCTAATTCCTTGTTTCAAGCTACCTCTTCCTTCAGCAACACCAGCAGTATCATGTCCTCCTCCCTCACCACTGATCAATTTAGCTATTATAGGCATGACATCGCGTCCAAGACTAATGCCCGTTTTCTCAACAAACAGTTTTGTTGCTCTACCAACAATGCGTAGTTTATTATTAGAGGAAACAACAAATGCAACATCAGCACCCAATTCTATTAGCGAACGAGCAACGCTTCCTTCAAATGCACTAACATGTGTAATAGCAATAATAATATCATTATATCTTTTTAATACTAGTCTTTGTGCACCTTTTAATCTTGCAATACGTTCCGATAAGTCCATTTTTTTGTGAAGTCCTTCTAAAGCCTTGCCATAATCAGCGTTGTATTTATTTATTAATTCGTTTACCACGTAAAACGTGTATTTATCTATATAGATAAATCTACGAGTATCATACAATATACCTGACAGTAATAGTGTTGCCGAAATACGTGAAAAATACCATATTTTCTCAAGTAAAAAATACAGTAATTCACTAGTACTCGTCGTTCTTATTACTAGTGAAAAATAGCATTTTCTTGATAAGTCTCCTGGGTGATGATGATCTATGACGATGCATTTATTATGAATAAACTTGCTAAGATCTCCTAGTTGAATAGAATTGCTTGTGTCAACAATAATATAATAATCTATTATGTGATTGAGGCATTCTCCATACTTTGTATCATAATATTCTATATCTAATCCAAGTTTATCTAATAAGTTCTTAGAAGTAGAATTAAGTCCTTCAGGAAAGAACAAATATGTGTAATTTTTTCTAGCACGAAGAAACTCCTTCAATGCATAAATAGAAGCTAATGCATCAGGATCAGCATTTTTATGAGTAATTAATCCTATTCTTAACCCAGACAAATTAAGAAGTATTCTCTGTGTTTTTCTTATATTGTTTAATAATTCTTTCAAATTCCTTTCTGGCAACATTTATAGCATCACCAATGATCGTATCATAATCATATATATCGCTATATCCTCCCTTAATACCTACGTCTATTAGGAGAGTTATTTTGTCTTCTTCCTTGCTAATGCTTAGAATTAAATCATATTCGCTTTTAGGAGGAAGTTTTTTATCTAGAAAATCTTTTAGTGTGCTTTCAATTCTGGATAAAATACTTGTTAGTGTCTTTTCATCTAACTTGTTTAGATCCAGATTTAAGGTCTTTGTCTTTTTAACCAATAGTTATCCCGTATTTAGCTAATAGATCTTTCAGTTTTTTCTCCAACTCATTAATTTGCTTTTCAAGAATTTCTAGTTGTTTCTTATACTTTTCTTTCTTTATACCTAGTATTTCCTTTCTTTCTTCTAATTCTTTGATCACTTCGTCTTTAGACTTCTTTACAAGAATGTGCCCTATTTGCTTAAATACTTCTGTTTCACCTTCAATGTTCTTTAGGGTGTCAAGTATATTATCTATATCTGTTAACTCGGCTTCAACAAGCTTCAGCTCAGCATCTATTTTAGCATAGTTTTCTCTTAGAGTTTGATACTGTGCTAGTGTTTGTTGTACTTCTGGTGGGAGTCTTTGTTGGCTCATCACATAGCACCTCTAATGCATGTAATATCATTGATATTACGCTAAAATAACTATTATATAATGCTCTTAAAAGGTTTATTCGTTTACAGCTTATTTCTAGAAATAAGTACTCGTTTTCGGTCTTTGTATTTATAATACATTCTGGTGGAGTATCATAAGTATCTGGAAGTATTGCTTTATATATTGATTCTGCTGTTTTAGCTGATCCTGTAAAGAGTTTTAGTACTAATTCATATTTATTCAATAAATTTAACACCCTTGATCCTTATTAGGGGTCCGCATGTTTTTCCTAGTTTATTAACAGCTTTAAACAAGATACGATCTTTTTTCTCGATAAGCATAATTGTTATATCTGGATTCGCTGTGATTATGTCTTGGAACACTTCTATAAATAAGTCAGCTAATTTAAAGCATTGATCTTGTTCACATTTATCGTAATTTATACCTATGGTCTCCGGGTTATAGACTTTTGAAGCTTCAGGATTTTCTCTGCTTAGTGTTATTCCCTTTATTACTACTGACATTACATGTTTTATTTCAGGAGGTTTCATATATGGAAAGATCTTATATATTCTCATAAGTGAAGGGTTTCCCTTTCTTTCACCAATTATGATGAAAAACTTGTAGCCTCTCCTATATGCTTCCAAGCCGAGTTCTTCAATAGTTTTCTTTCCTCTATTAATATGTGTTGAACCGGGTAGTATTGATGCAAGGTCTTTTATAAAGGAGCGTGTTCTTTGACTTGGTTTATGAGATGTTGTTATGAGGAATCCGGGCATAAAATATCAGCATGTATGATTTTATTCTCTGATAATATACTTGCCAAAGTACCTGCTAAGCTCAGTTCTCGGCACATATGCTCCTCCAGCCCATTTTGCGCCACATTTCTTGCATGCCCATATTCCTGTGCTTATCCTGTAGACTTTACCTTTTGTACCACAGAATGGACATATGTGTGGAGCATATCTTCTCTCAAGTATGTCTCTTATTTTCTTCCTTAATGTTGAACCATATCTTGCACCATATCTTCCAGCAATACCTACGACTTTAGTCCCTCTAGCCATGTGCATCACCGTTTTTGTTCAAAAGGATTCATAAAACATAGGTCTATATTAAGGTTTTCATATAGTTTTCAGGGTTACTCAACACTTTTCTTAATAATTCATGTAGTTCGCTGGCTTTTTTCGATGCTATATCTACTACTTCATCGAGCACCGGAGTTCTTATTCCTTTCATCCCAGCTTTTTGTATTCCAGTAATTCTTCCTTTCTCGTCAAAGGCTATTGTGATCTTGCTATCAATTACGAGTTCTTCTTCAAGCAATGGATCTACTAGAGGTATTTCATCGATCAAGCCAATAGTAACTGTTACTACGTTCAAGTTAAGAGGTAATGGGGTTTCTTTCACCGTTTTATCAATGACTACGTTATCGTCTTCGATGCTGACTATCTTAGGTATCTTGGCCAAGTTAAGGGCAAGCATTGAAGATAACATACCAGCATCTATGATGTTCCCATCATGGTCTATGAGATATATGTCGTTGAATACTAACCATACTTTTCTACCGGGAATAATTACTAGGTCTTCAAGCCTTATAGCACGAGGTTCTCGTAGGCTTCTATCGATAACTCTTGCTGTTTCTATAGCGTTTTCGTCTGGTGGTCCCGGTTCGAAGGTTGGTGAGGCTAGCGGGACAAACTCGGCATGAACTTGTAATACTCCTTCATTTGGTCTATCACTATAGGGTGTTCCTACTTCTAGTTTTATACCCGTCATTACTATAGTATTTCCTAGTTTTACCCATGCACTGCCCTCAGCTTTTGGTATGGGGTTAAGTATTATTTCGATCGGTCTATATTCTTCTAGTTTTCTACCATCTATTCTTTCTCCTTTTTTGATTAGTTTCTTGATAGTCTCTCTCTTGATCTTAGGTATTATGGGTTGTCTTGTAGGGGTTAATGACATAGTTTACCTACCTCACTCACTAAGTACTTTTAAGTATTTTTTGTGAAGAGTTTCCTTCATTAACTTATATATTTGCTCAGCTCCTTTCTTTGCGAGCTCTAATGCTTTAACGAATTCTTCTCTTGTTAAGACGCCGTTTAGTTGTAGTAAAACTATTTCTTCTATTCCCGCAGCATATCCTATGGGCATATCGGCTTCTCCGAACTCATCTTCAACTTCATCTATGTCTAGTACGATCACGCCATCTACTTTACCTACCGCGACACCTGCAACAAGATCTTTCATTGGTATACCTGCGTCTGCTAATGCTAATGATGCAGCTGTTAATCCAGCTGTTCTCGTTCCTCCATCTGCTTGTAGTACTTCTATAAATACGTCTATTGTTGTCCTAGGATATAGTTCTGTAAAAACTACTGCTTCCAGTGCTTCTCTTATAACTTTTGATAACTCTATTTCTCTTCTAGATGGTGCAGGGCTTTTTCTATCACTAGTTGAGAATGGGGCCATATGGTAACGACATCTTATTAATGCTCTATCGGGGAGTGCTAAGTGTCTTGGATATACTTCTCTAGGACCATAAACTGCTGCTATGACCTTTGTGCCTCCGTATTCGACATATGCTGATCCATCGGCATTCTTTAGTATTCCTACATCCATTTTTATAGGTCTTAGCTCATCTGGTTTTCTACCATCATGTCTTAATCCATCTTCTCTAATCAATACGGGTTTCTCCATCACTTCTCCCTCTTTTCTTCTAATTCTTTTTCGAGAAACAGTCTTATTTCCTCCGTTAATCCACGCATATGTGCTTTTTCCTCTATTCTCTTGATGGCTTTTACTAGTATGTCTAATTTATTATTATCAGGACATCTTGCCCATATTACTCCGTTCTGGGCAACTATTATGTTACATCCTGTTTTTGTAACGAGTAGGTTTAACATGCTTCCTTTCTTACCTATAATTCTCGCTATTCTGCTGGGTTTTACTTCTATTATTGCTCCTTCTGTAATTTTGCCTAGACCCTTACCTTTTATAGTAAGGATCGGGTCACGTGTACGATCAAATATGGTTATCTTTGCTAAGATGTACTCGCCTATGTCTAAATAATCTCTTAAGTTATGCTGTATAGGGTTAAATCCCTCAATAACTTCTGATCCATTAAGTATTGCTTTGTAGGGTGCCCGTATATCGATTATCCAGTTGGTAATTCCAACACCTACTACGAGACCTATTACTATGTCATCTTTCTTAGGAAAATATACTCCTTCAAGGGGAATTACATGTACATCATTATCTGTTATTGTAGCTAAACCTATTGTATCCGAGTATATTTTCTTATCCTTTATATAGATGTGTTTTTCAGGAATGATTCTTTCCTCTAAGTGCTCAGTGGAATCTTCTATTTCAGCTAGTAAGTCTCCCGGCCTAACTATTTGTCTATCAGCTACTAATATTCTGAGCCTCACTTATGCTCACCTTACAAAATACTATTTAACATATAATATTTTTACTACGGCTGAGCCATGTGTCGCCTTATTAATCTTGTCTATAAACTCCTCTTGCATACCTGCAGGTATTTCTACTTCAATCAAAAGACTTCCATCGCTCAGCCAATTGCTTTTCTTAATTTCCGCTAACCCTGTCAATACTTTATATGCCTTACCACTATATTGGGGCGGGATTCTTATCGATAAATAAGCCTTTGCGATCTTAATAGGTATGATACGGGATATTTTAGACACTATTTCTTCCATTTGAGCTTCAGGACTTTTGAATAAATCAATTGAAACACGTGCTTGCTCCATTGCAAGCTCTATTCTCTTAGGAGGTATCGGCAACTTCGTTTTGGGATCAATAGCGTTTTTCGCTATTAAGTTTATTATTTGCTTCTTCTTATTCTCGAGGAGTTTTCTCCTCTGCTCAGAGGTTAAATGGATCTCGCCGCGCTTAACTATTTCAAGAGCTACTTTCTTAACATCATCTGTTCCAAATACTCTCTTTAAACTTTCGGGAGAGGCTTTTAGTCCTTTTCTTGCATCTTTATATATAAAATCGCTAATGACTAAATCATCTAAATTAACTTGTTTTCCTTCTCTAACCATTAGTGCTAGATCAGGATTTACTAATACTTCGAATTTTTGCCCTCTAGTTTCATATCTGGCTATTACGTACTTTTCTTTCAAAAATTATCACCTTTTACAAATTTAGGTCAAAAACATGTAATGCTATACAGATTATTTCTTTATCTTACCCTCTTTTTCTAATTCTTCTAAATATTCTCTTATCTCGTCTGGCTTCATTATTCTGAACTTTTGTGTCTGAATATCGATATAACCTGCTTCAATATTTTCTGGTATAGGTTTACCATCCATAACATTGACTATCGTTAAGATCCCTAGTTTTATTGTGTCATGTATGCTTAGTTCGTATTTGTAGTTTTTCTCTAGAAATTCTGTAGCATTATTGCTTTTTTCACCAATAGCTACTGCATAGTAGCTTAGATATCTTCCGCTAGGCTCGGTCATGTAGAGCTGGGGGCCGTCATCGTCTACTCCTATGAATATTATGGCTACTCCAAAAGGTCTTACCCCCGCATGTTGTGTATATGCTTGTTTTACATCACATACTTGTTTAGCTAAATACTCTACCCTAATCGGTTCATCATAATAGAATCTATGCTCAAGCGCTAATTTTCTAGCATAATCCACAAGCACTCTGCCATCACTTGCTATTCCCGCGAAACTAGCTCCTATATGTTCATCTATCTTAAAGATCTTTTGCACAGCTTTATCATCTATTAATGGTGATATTTTTCTTTTCTCGACAACTACCACGGCTCCTTCTTTACCTTTTATTCCTAGTGTTGTCCAGCCTCTCCTAACGGATTCAAAAGCATATTCAACTTGGTAGATCCTGCCATCCGGTGAGAATATTGTTATTGCTCTGTCATATGCTGCTGCAGGCGATATTCCTAAGCCCATTCATTACCACCGTAAAATCGCTTTATCGATACTATTTACTCGTATATATTATAGGGAATAATAAGATTATTGAGAAATAAGGGATTATCTTACAGGTTTTTATTTGTTTTCCCAATAACTAGGTGTATGGATATTTTCTTTGTTTTCCGCATAATTTGTATCTAGCACCATGTAAACACCATCGCTCCATTTAACTAAGTAGCCAAGCTTAGTCATTGTAACTAGGATTCTACCAGCTGTTTTTGGGCTTATACC
>Ga0256842_1001206_pt1 | contig 21252 bp, 30 predicted proteins | sample 4559240metaG_FD_185973 | JGI IMG/M metagenome (GOLD analysis project Ga0256842, IMG submission 185973) | Hydrothermal vent microbial communities from Guaymas Basin, Mexico - 4559-240 | ecosystem: Environmental > Aquatic > Marine > Hydrothermal vents | place: Mexico: Guaymas Basin | collected... | reverse complement strand
AGAACGTTGCTCTGAGCACTAGAAACGAACTCTCTATATTCCTATAGAAGTAGAGAGAAGAAGAAGATAGTTAACCAAAAAACTTAAAAAACAAACACAAACCAAGCAAAAAAACAACGGTGAGAAACATGTGTAGGTTGGTCTTCGTACCTCCTATACCCTTAAGTGCGTTTCCATTCAGGTCATTCGTGCTAGTGGTCTTCCGCATAGACCTGGAAGAGTTGAAGAGGATTGTCGAGATGTATAGGAAGGAGGGGTATCACATCGAGTGCTACATACGTCATGCTAGCACGGTGCAGGTACTGAATGATGTGCTCGGACTCAACCTGAAGCCATCTTCAGCGCTGTATCAGTACCAAGATGGTGATCAATTGATTGTAGTAGGTCTGAAGAAGCCTGTAAGGGGTCAAGAGGTGCAAGTATCGGTTGAGGATCTAGACATTGCGCATGTGATCGTAGGTCATGCGAGGTGAAGCTCTATGGAGATTCTGGATTGGTACCTAGACAAATTGCACTACCTGTACATCAAGGCTAAGCGCTACAACATACCAACTAGCATTCAGCGAATGATTAGCGATGAACTACGCGATTTCGTGAACGATGTAGCAAAGCCACAGCTCGCGCTTCCATACAGGGTGTACTTGGTGGATTGCGATGAAGAGCTTGAAGGCTCTGAGGAATGAACCGATTATACACCTCATGAAGTGTCTAGAAACCCCCAAGACGATACGAGCGCTGTGGGAATGCGCTAAGCCTTACTACAAGACGCAGAAATACATGATGCTCGATCTATACCTGCTAATCGGCTTAGGTCTAGCTCATAGTACATGGGGTGCTGAGCATAGGTATGTGCTAACCGAGAAAGGTAGAGAGGCACTTAAGGAGGTGCTCAAGGGATGAAGAGCGAGGTTCGTAGAATCGAACTATACATGACATTTGATAACATCGAGAAAGGGCTTAACATTGTTGAGGTTGTGAAGCGTAGCAGCAAGCAGCTTCTCAAGCTCGATAAGTTCGAGATCTTCTACAGGTACGGTATGGTGCTGGAAAACGAACATTGCATCATCGAGGTTGGTCTCAAGGACAATCCAGTAGATGATAGCTATGTACCGTTCGTGAGATGCGTACCACACGATGATATGGGACTTGATCTATGCGTAGCAGCGTTCCACATCATAGCAAAGGAATTGCTGCATGCTCCGTTGAAAGAGATTAACACGGGGGATAACCGAACATGAGTTTCGTTCACGAAAAACATTTAATTAAAAATCGTTTTTATGGATACGCTATTCTGAAACCAAAGATGTACGTTTTACCTGCGCTGAGCGTAATCGGTGATGGAAATACGTGTCGCATCACTAGCACGTCGTGATTATTACCGTCTGGATCTTTAACGGATATCACAACACCCATCTCATTGATTGTTATATCAGTATCAGGTATGTACGCTCCACGAACAACGATCATAGCACCGTTCTCGTTAATTTTTGCTGCTACATTTGTTGTTATTTCGATTGGATTCTGAATGTTGAAATCGTTTGGAGTAACTGGATTGGTACCCGTTCCGAGGAGAATTCTTGCAGCACCTGCAAGGAGTTGATAAAGACCGTTCAACGTGAAGGTGTTTCCAGACGTATCTTCGGTTTGAATTGTCTGCAGATCGGATATTATTGCTGCAATTATCGCTGCGATGCCCTTGACGAACGGTGGCTTGAAGTGGAATTCGATGATAGTATCAAGTCCTGCATTAACAGATTTAGCTATGTGTGCTAGCAGGAAGCTATGTGCATTGTTATTGACATCGAATAGACCTTGATAATACGCAGCCGAAGGCCCGCTAGAGTTCACGGTCTTTGCTGCAGTAGCAATTGCTTCGGTCTCCGTTACGACTAGCCCTGATGAAGGCGTTGTGTCGAATTCTATGATATCGCATGTATATGCATTGAAGTCAAGTTCATCTACGTCATTACATACAGCAACTGCAGAATAGCCTTTATGACTGAGGTCTCCCGTTAATCTAGCTATATACCATTTGCCTTGCGAATCCTGCATGCTAACGTTCCTATACGTTAGGATTCCATATAGCATCCTGAAGAAGTTATGCACAAGTATATCATCGATGACTTTACCGCCTACCTTAGCCGTGCCACGAACCTCAGCATCGATTATGAATACGCGCCTATCCATCACATTCTCACCTTCTAGCTTCCATATATCCTGAATCCAAATACATATGCTCGATTAGCTTGTAGCGTTGGTGCTGTGCTAAATATGTATCTCGCGATTAGCGTTAGATGATCGTTTCCTCCAACATCCTTAATGGTCAATGCTAGTCCTATTTCGCTCACCGTAGTCGTGGTGTTTGGTACGTAGACGCCTTTGACTAGGATTTCCGCGAATTGATCATTAATTATCGCAACTGTATGCGTCGGTATACTAACTGGATTTGATAGCGTATAGTCATCAGGCGTAGGACTCGTTGATCCCTGACCAAGCAGGATCTGCGCAGGTCCTGAAAACAGTGTTTTTGTTCCATGTACGTAGAACTCGCTTCCGTTGATGTCTTTAGCGGTAACGTCATCGCTATCCATGAATACTGCGTGCAGAATCCTAGCAATGTTCTTAACGAATGGAAGTGCGAAGATTATGCGATACTTAATCGTATATATCGATTCAATTGCGTTAGCTATATGACCATACGCAACCCAATGTCCTGATAATGCTGGATCTTGAATTTGGTGTTGGAATAGAATAGATTTAGCATCGTTATCGGGGAATGCTATGGCTTCGATAACGGAGTTCGCTCCTTCAGCATAGCTATTCATTACAACATCACTCAGCGTAGATATCTTCGTGCATGTATGTGCATTGAATGGTAATTCGCTTTCTTCGCTACATAGAACAACTCTACATTTCTCTCCACCTGTTATATCTCCAGATACGTTAGCTGTGAATGTGTTTCCACCATCGTCAATCATTGTTGGATTTGTATGTGTAAATGCTCCATATATCAAAGCATAGAAGTTCCTAAGCAGTCTATCCCTTATTCGCAATTTATCGACAACAACTTCTGCGCGAATAGGTAGATCGACTATGAATACACGTTCGGGGATTGGCATTGGTAATCACCTGCATTATGATTGTGTAACATCTGCGTATTCGTTGCTCGATGGTATGTCTGTACCGTAATCGTATGATACTAACGTTACTTCATCGTAGATCACATTTGTTTTAGTTTCGGTTGACATGCATTACACCTCCTCAACAAATATATCTACAACCGAGCGTTTAGTCTCTGCGTCATAATACGAAATTATCAATCCGTTGCTCGGTATGGGATCAAACTTCACGACTTGCGGAATCGTTACGCTAACACCCCTCAATTCCACCAACCATATACTACTTATGTCTTCAACGGATATAACGAGATCGGTTGTAGGCACGTTCATAGAGTACTCGATTCCAAACTCAACCATTTGCACGACGACCATCTTAACCATGCTAACGCTGATTGACTCAATGGATTGGTACGACGGTGGAATACCAACGAATCCCTGCACCGTTTCCCTAACGCTGATTACATCCAACGATTCGAACGACTCTATCGCTTCTAGCGATGGTATGCCGAGTCTTGATAGAGTTGCTAGTAGCTCCTCGAAGCTAGGTGTCAATGCTTGTAGCGTAGATACCCTAGCGTTGATGCTCGCTACAGTAATTCCCTGATATGATGGTGCAACTGATTGAAGCATTGACACGATAAAACGTAGCGATGCAGGTACTAGCGATTGATACGATGGTTCAATGACTTGAGCAATGCTCGCGGTTTCGCGAACCGCTACAAGTTCAATGCTTTGATAGCTAGGCATCGAGAATAGTGTGGATTTCTCAAGTCCAATCCTAATCGATTCAAGGGATTGATAACCAAATGCGCTGAGCCCCGCTCTCCTACTCTCTAAATATATATAGATAGGTACTAGGCGTTGGTGCCCCGCGCCTTGGATTCCTTTCAATCCTAGAACTAACAAAAGTAGTTTGGTTTTGATTGTCATTTGCTAGCACCGCTACGTGAAGCCCTTGATCCTCTCCTCGATCGCTACGTCTACGCTTAGCCCTGCTACCGATGAATTTAGCAGGATTCGTATCCACGAGATTTCCGATGGTACTGCTAGCACGCAGCTATAACCGCTGTATATCGGTGTTATTCTACAGCTATTCACCAGGTATTTATACGGATCGAGTAGGTCAACTTCTACGTAGTCGTTGGGCTGTGGATTACCTACGACTTTCGTGATGGTAGCAACTAGCTTATCGATGTACGATAGATGCGCAGCGGTCGAAACAGGTATTTCGATCTGTGGATTCTGTGCAACTACCGATGCGTAGTAATACGATGTCATTCCACTAACCACAGCGCCTAGCAGGATCGATGCTGAATCAACGACGTTTCCGCTAGAACCGACCATCTCCATCTTCAGGATCTCGGGTGGAGTCGATGGAACTACTACATTATCTGGATAGATCGTTGCGTCCTCCTCGATCCTAATGTACTTCTTCGTGATGGTTATTAGCAACTTAGTTGTTCCACTTGGAACATCTAGCTCCGTGCTCGCACCACCGCCTAGATACACCGTCGTTTCGTTGAGCAGGTTACCCTGCGCATCGTAGAACCTAACCGCGATGTCTAGACCCCAAAGCTTCACGCTTGTCAATAGCTCTACGACGCTTTGTGTCAACCGTAGCTTAGCACCGATGTTCGCAGGTACCCACACAACGTTATCGCTCGACTCTATCATCATCACATCGCTAGCTTTGTACGAACCTGGTTGTAGCGCAACGACCATTTTGATCGAGCTCATTCTTCCACCCCCACCCCAACAATCTATTCTACGACTGAAGTATGTATGCCCATAGGGAGAATACGTTCGAGAACACGATGACTAGCGATGCGTAGCTGCTAACGTTTAGCTCTCTTCCTATGATCCTGACCTTGCGCAGAACCCCAGCGTTGCTAACGCCGATTACAACACCTCCGTAGCCGCTGTAGTACTCTCCGCTCGTGGTCTTGTAGCCGATGACGTTAGCTTCGATCACCGTTACCTGCCATGTACCTGCAACCGTGTCTCCAGCAACGTACTCGAAGCCCTCAATGTAGATTTCGGGTGGTTCGGCTGCGGGATAGTCCTTATCGTAGCTCATTCTATATGTGTATCCATTGAACGATAGAATGAGCGAGACATCCGATGTTAGCTCCAACGGATAGGACTTCGATGAACCGTCCCAAAACTCAACGATCGTTATGTAGCGCTTAGCACGCTCAATCAACTCTTTAGCTGAATCAGCGTATCCAACCGCAACCTTCCTGGGGTCTACAACGATCGATGGTATCGAATCGTATCTAATCGGAAGATCGTAGCCTTCAGGCGTCGTAGGTGCTGTCAACGCTATTATTGGATACGGAGCGTATCTATGCGCATCTAACCTGCTAGTGAACTCGACGCGCCTAGGCGTTTCAACGACTTTGAACTGCGGATTCATCGAAGCTAGCTGTGATGCTAATGACGATAGGACGCGGTTCACAACGTCGAACGCAGCGGTCTTCAACAGGTCTTGATACACTTGCTTAGCGCATTGATTAACGACGTTGAACGCGTCATCGATCGATAGCTGCGATAGATCCTCCAAGCATGGATCGGTAGCGCTCATGGTTTCAACCCCACGTGTAGTTGTATTGATTACCGCTCTTCGATGATATGTACGACCAAGTCATTCCTCTATCCCTTGTCAATCTCCTAGCGCGTTTCAACGTGTCTAGGTATTGCTGCATGCTATCGAATTGCTCCTTCCAATAGCTATCCAATGCGTTCTCGATAGCCTCTATAATCGCAGCTAGGTTAGCGAGCACATCGCTGCTAGGCGCAGGTATGTTCGATAACACCGCGTCGAGATCGTCGAGGATATCGGTCTTGAGATCGCGTATCTGTCGAAGCTCTAGCTGCGCATCGACTAGGATTAAACGCATTTGCGTATCGTCAATGAGCTTCGCTAGCCAATCAGCGTACGCTGCACGCATCGTATCGCGTATATCGATTACTCGACGCATCAACACCGATAGCGCAGTCCTAGCGTGCTCAACGATGTAATCGATCATGGTGTCGTATAATCGGTCTATCTGCGATAGCATATGCAACGGCAGGTCTCCATAGGCGCTGAATGCTCTCCACAGACCATCGAGTTTATCGGACTTGCCATAGCTATCCATTATTTGATTAGCGTAGCGAAGAGCTTCTTGAGCCGTAGTTGCATACGCGTTGTAACCAACGAGCGAGTCGAGGTTTGCTCGCGTAATGGGGTCTAGCAACATCATACCTGGATCTTGGAATGGGTTTTGAGGCGGCATGAACCCCGCGCGATAAGCCGTCATCGTAGCGAACATTCCACCGAGACCGTAATACGTTGCATTCGAGAACGCTTCCTGGAATGCCTCCATCACAATCTCTCCTGCATCCTCGCTAATCATCGCGGTAGCCATGATGGTGCCTTCAGCGATCTTATCCATTGCTTCCTTCAACGTGTTGTCATCTACGTTGACGTACGAACCATCACCGCTATCAGGTGTGAAGATCGTGGCTTTGAGCCCAGCTACCAGGGTATCTAGTGTCCATCCTTTGTAGATTCTGTACGTCATTAATCGAGTAGCGAATTCGATTCCCGATGTTGCAGGTCGTAGCACTCCCTCGGCTAACGAGCCTATGAGCGTTTCTAGCATTGTCCCTCCAAGAGCCATTCCAATCGCTGCTAGAATCAATGGTATCGGATCGTTATCGCTAACCATCTTCGCGTTCTTAGCCAAGAACGATTTTGGTTCGTTTCTTGCGGTCGTTGGTCTATAGTTTGTTCTAACCACAACTTTTCGAATGGGTAGAGCTTTATTCGGTTGGGACAATTACCTCACCCCACACTTTTCTTTCCTATCGATATTATTAATCGCGCTAGTCTATCAACAATGTCTATGAATGCGTACGCGAAGAAGAATGCAACGACGTGATCAGGTGCATTCCATTCGTTGACCATCAAGAAGTACACGTATCCAGCTATGGGGCCGAGACCAAGGATCTTCAAAGCATCGAACTTTGTCAAGTCCTGGGGTCTTCGCGCCTGCATCAATGCGCGCGTTACTCCGCCCAACGCTCCTATAACGATGAATTCAATCATTGAATGAAACGCGTACATCCCCGATCACCACCTCCAACCGTTTTCTTCCATTCCTAGCGATATGTGCCCTCCCCTTCTTCGACGATCTAGCTTCGATTGCATCGGTGCTACCTCTACCAACATCGAATTCAACGTCTATGCACGGAAGCGATTGCTCAACAACGTGATCAACCGTCTTCTTATCGCATACGAAACATAATGTATTAATACATCTCGCAACGCTACAACCTGCGAAGACGTATTGAAGCAGGTATCGTAGCTGCGCAGGATTAGCTTGCAGCTCCTCAGCAACTTCATCGATGATTATGTACAATTCTGTTAGCGGAGCCACGTAGTGATCGCCCACGACCTTAGCCGATTGTCTAAATCTATCCAATGCAAGTATGAAAGCCATTGTCTCGGGAGTAACGAAGTTAGCTTCGCTAAAGCTTCGCTGCGCGTATTCTACGACCCATTCCCAAGGTCTTTCCACGACCTCAAGAATCGTGGCTATCGGTAGCACCAGGTCCTTGACACGTTCATCGAGATCCATAGCCGTTAGCTTCTCATGCACTTGCTGCATCGCTAGAAACACCGTGAACCAATTAACCATGAAGCTCTTCGCGAATTGCTTAGTCGTTTCCTCGATTCCTGGAATCATGTTGAAGTCCTTGATTCTAGGCTTTCGCTTCTTCATCCTGATTATGAATCCACGCTGTAGAAACGCTGTATCCCTCGGTAGATGCGTAGCAGCTACAGCGATAGGGGCATCTACACGCAGATCAATCTGCGTTAGTCCGATCATCGGAAGACCCATCATCCTCGATTCGATTACTCCCGCTTCGTGATACTTCCTCAGCCTTGCAACGCTTGATCGTGTTAGGTACTCACCTTCATCAATCATCAATGTGCCTAGCGTTTGAGCCACGTGCCATTTATACGATCTATCCGATCCTGGATCGTAATCGGTTGGATATCGCGCAAACCTCTTCAAGAAGTTGAGCACTTGCGATTTCCCTGTACCTGGAAAGCCCGTGATGTACAGGTTGATGTTCTTTGGGAAGAGTCCGCGTATCCATGTATACGCAGCCCAAGCCACGACCAAGTCGTAGATCCGATCATCGTCGAAGACAATGGTTTGCTCCGCAACCTCGCGAGCCCTAGCAAACGCTTCTCTCATGCTAATCGTTGGTATGTTCATGAATTCCCCAACTTCGAACAATTTGCGTGGTGCAGGTAGGTTATGCGCTTCTAAATCGAATGCGAAGCCCCATTCAGTCTTTTGCTTTGGTACGTACATCTTGATCTCGCCCTTCATGCTGATCAAGACAATGACTTTCGTGGGGAGCGGTAGATCCGCTCTCATGATTTCGAGTAGATAGTAGCCATCGGGAAGAGGCATGATCTTTCCGATGTCTGCTAACGATACAGGTATGGTTTGCTGATTCGGTATTGGTAGTGCCACTCGCTACACCCAAATTCGATTCTTCTCAGAGCGATTTATGAGCACAGCCTCTCGGAGCCTAGAATCCTATTATATATATAGAGAGAGAGTAGGAGAGAGAACCCCAGAGCGTGGCTCTGGGTTCTTGCGATGGGTTTAGTTTCGGCTGGGTACCATCGTATAGACACATTCATCTCGTTCAAGAAGTGCTATGCGCGCTAATCACCCGATGGTTAACCCATGTACTGATATTCGTGGGGATGACCATCGCTGAAGAGCACCATACACACCTTGCTGCGCGGTATGACGCGTCTACGGAGCCGCACCTACATCTCGCGCCTACTTCATCAACTAGTTGAGTAGTTAACCAATAAAGAGTTGAGCCATCAACCATAAACAGTTTCAGCCACCTACACAACACCAAGAATCGATAGTTAACCAAATTTCTATTCTTGCGGGGGGTCTGCACACCCCCCACATCACCCCATATACACGAGCTATGCTAAAACTCTGTTAAGCGATTGAATGATGTAGCCCTAGTATATACCCCCTCCATGCGATGTTCATCGCATGGTTGCTTAACTCATGTAAACAAAACCTTAAATAGCTCAGAGCGTGGATCTGAGTACTGGGGTTAACCGATGCGCGCCGAATTCGTCAAAACCTACTCGGATCTCATGAAGAAGCATTTTGGAGTCGAACCCCAGTTCAAGAGGCGCTTCCAAATACAGCTAATCGAGTGGAGATTCTTCGGTGAGAATAGCGGTGGCTCAAGGATGTTCATAGTCTTTCCAGTAAAGGCTGGGGAGAGAATCCTTGTTGAGATAAGAAAGGACGCTAGAGTGAGAGTAGCACTAAAGAAGCTGCTTAAGGAATGGAAGCAGGCTGTAGTAACCAAGGACTTCGAGAAGTACCAACAAACACTATTCAACATCTTCCAATTCGTGCTTGCGAACAAGGTTCATGTATATAGAGAGATAACTGAGGGAGACATTCTAAGAAGAGAACGAATAGAGTCAATGTGGGGTAGGTAGAGATGAAAGTGCTTGAACTCAAAAACGTGATTATGGTCAAACCCCACAGGGGCGGTGTAGCGCTGTGGCGAATGCTATCGGTCGTTATCGATCCCAAGAAATCACCGTTCAAGGTTGTAATATGCAGACTTAGCAAGGATTCGTCGATATACTTCATGCCAAGAGACGTTCTTGAGGAATTCGATTTTCATAGGTATCCATGGCATTGGTTCAAGGTTGTTGCAGAAATTTCAGAAGCTAAGGTAGCGTGCGAAGAAGCTAGAGAAATCGAAGTGAGCATTGAAGAAGTTGAGTGGAATCGCATAATTCACATCGACGATGGTCATACCATAAAAACGATTTATCCGAACAAGGAGATTAAGCGAAAGTTGGAGAAGTAGCGTTTTTCAATGGTTTCATGCATGTGATGAACTACTGTCCCTCCGAGCCCCCTAAACGGGGGTGATGACGATGAGCCATGGTGCTGATCACCAATAACCGATTTTTTTACACACTTCTATCGTTTCTTGAGGTATATATACACCATATCTGTTACTCAATTGCTTGATGTATTCGCAGAAGAATAGGCATCGCTGAGCCTCGTTCTTTGCGCTATACGGATGCTTATCATGTAAACGCTTATTGCATGGTCGTGTCCACGCTGTAGAATCGAAACTGTAGATGTACCGCTTCACCTTTCTCAAGGCTAGAATCTTCAATCCAAATACGTGTAGCTTAGGCATTCTATCCCTTCGCTTTTGAGCAAACCAATGGTAGACCGTTAGCACCGAGCGATGAATGATGTCAACGCTGGGCTCCACGCATAGGTTCGCTATTGCGAAGTAATCGAATTTGTAGACAACATCGTGTCGTTCTAGTAGCTCTAGACACCTAAGCAATCCTCTAACGTCCCTATTCCATCCTTGGATAGGGATCAACCAAGGTACATCGGGGTAAGAATCTACGCATCTAAGCACGTTATCAACCGTTCGCTCGACATTTGTATAGTCATCGCTTAGCCATAGAGACTTAGGATGGTAGTCATCGGGGTAGTCTGGGCAGGTAACGTGTATAACCGCGTTATCGCCTAGCAATGCTCTTACTCGCCTATACAAACGTACTAAATGACGTATCCATTCTTCCGCACCACAAGGATAGTCCTTGATCCTAGGATCTCGAAAGATTTCGACACCACCATCGATAAGCACCATAACCGCATCAGAACTAGCCTTCACGCGTAGATAGCGCAGGTTGTTGATGATGTAGCGAATACCATTCTCAGGATTGTTAGCGTTTATGAGAATGAATGGATAGGGTATTGGATTCGGAGGAAGTGTGTAGAAAATAGCCATGTTAATCACCTACACATGCTTAGAACCTCAATGATTTTGTTAAGTTTAGCTTCGTCTACGTTACGTCTATTCTTAGCCCATTGACGAAGAGCTTCTGCAAACTCTTCCCATGGTACGTCCCTTAGCTTCTCAACGATTCTACGTTGTTTCTCTATGCTTCTAAGTGGGCAGAATACGCAGTTCAGCGAATCACCGTATTCCTCGTAATGCTCTAGGATTCTTGGATAATGCTTTCTAAGGATGGCATAGATATCAGCATCGCTAAAGTCATAGATGGGTGATAACGCGATATCCACGCCGTTACGTGAATCGAATCTTTGTTCGCCTTCAGAATCAAGCCATCGTAGGCAGAGGTGGCTTGATTCTGAAGCGCGCACACCAACGACTATATGTCTATGGTGTGCGTATGTGAACGGTAGCTCGCTCCACCAATAACCCTTGAACTCGTGATGACACCATCGCACGTACCCTCTTGGCAATCCCCATCTAGCTAACGCACTAACGAAATCATCGCCGTGCGTAGCTCCCCATGCACGGATATGGATCATTGCAGGCATATCATTCCAATCAACAATTTGCTGAATTGTCGTCTCAACATCGTGTTTGAAGCGTACGCGATTCTTAGCTTCTATCCAATACACGTTCATTCCATGTTCGTAAGCGAACTCCCTAGCAAGCTCGATATTGAGTTGATGGGTGTTTCCCACAACCTCGGTGTAGATCACGATAACGTTCTTAGTTGCCCTGAGTGCAGCTAGCGTTGATACTGTAGAGTCCTTGCCACCGCTATAGAATGCGTAGATGAATCGAGGACGGTGCTTCTCCACGAACTTCTTAACTCGTTCAATAGCCCTATCCAAAAGATCAATATTTGCGAATTCGAATAGCGATTTGCTCACCATGTTAATCACACATCGAATCTATCTCTTTGATTAGAAAGCATAGAATGTGATGCGCATCGAACTTGAGATGCGATACGTATAATGATGCGATATTGGTTTTTCGGAGCCTAGCCACATTCTTTCGAATGAACTTCATTTCACTCCATCACCTCGAACTCGGGGTCTATGGGAATGAATTGACGTAGAGCATCAACAAACTTACGCGTGATGCAGAACAACGCTCTAGGTCTTTCACGAACTCGTTTTAGGAAGCCATCCTCGGCTAACCTACGCATCACTCTCTCGATCGTTGTTCTAGCAATCGTTTTGTAGTGCTCGCTTCTAGATGCCCAATTGAAGATGCCTTCGTATGTTAGACACACGCTACGATTTCCATATCTATCCTTTCTCCACTTCAGATAGTTGTAGATCATGATTATGTACGATGTTGGATACACCATGTCTCGCTTCATTGCTCCTCACCCTTCTTCTCTTCTTCTTGTTCTTCCTTCACCATCAAAGACTCTACAATTGTCAATGCTTCTCCGATTTTGGAGTAGAGCTCTTGCATTGTTCGTGCTAGCACCGCTGGGGTCGTAGCCATTGTTTGCCCTGATGGTGTTGAGAAGTATATTCGTTTGTTGTCTATCCTCGTGGGGTTTTGAAGTAATCGAATCTTTTTCGCGATATCCATTAGGATCGCGTGTAGGCGCTGAAGTTGGTGCTGCATGTGCTTCGGTGCTACGCGCTTTGCAGGGACATGTATCTTCACAACTGGGTTCTGCACGACTACCGTAGCACCACAATCCAACTTTGCCTGAGTCCCGAGAATCACCGCGCAACCAACACGCACGATATCTCGCAATGCTTCGGATCTCCGCATCCAAGGACCAAGCTTCTTCCAAGCCTCGTTGATCATCTCCTCCGTCTTCGAATCTACTCGAAATGCAACTGTGCGGATGTATCGAGAAGGCATTGATTAGCACCATACCAACTATCATCGTTACTCGCCTTCCAAAGGCTCAATGATTAAGAATACGCGTTGCTTGTGCCGCAAGTTCAGTTTTTGACCTACCCAACGCGGAAGCTTGATTATGTACTGCGTATGTCCCTTGCGATTAGTTCTTGTTACGTATACACGTGTTTCGAACTCGACACGCATTTCAGTTACCCATCAAATAGTTAACCACATACGTTTATTAATCAGCGGGCTGAAGTAATACACGTGAGAACATGGATTCGTACACCGTAGTCATATCCAAGCTAGTTGAGAATAAGTGCCTCGAATGCTCGATGGGTCAACTCGAAACGTATCTAATTCTCAAGTACGCTCCGAAGATGGTAGAGTACTTTAGGCGATTGAGATGCCCGTTTTGCAATAAGAGGTTCACAAAGTCATCGTTCTTAGCAGCTCACCTCAAGTCAAATGTATCTAAATGTAGATCAACGATGTATAGGATATACTCGCTTGCACACATGATATGTTCTGTCGTGCGAATGAATATTAAACGAACGCGTACACGATACGTATGCACATTATGCGGATTCAGAGCACCATTCATTTACAATATGGTCAATCACTTCATAGATAATCACTCGAACCTCTTCCACGACGTTCTAAACGAATTCTTGAGTATCACGATGCATTTTAGAGATGAAGAACCTAAGCGCTCAGTAATCACAATAATCGAAACTCCTCTATCTCCATAGACAAAAAACTATTTTTTGATGCTCGTAGCTCAGAGCCACGTTCTGGGCTACACTCAATAAAAAATAAAATTGAATTCTATCGAATTATTGCTACATTCTATCGTTAGAGGGCTTCTGCGTAGGCTACTAGCTCGGGTTGGTTGTCTTTGTCGTAGTCGATGTAGTCTAGCTTCAGCACTACAGTGGTGAAGTCGGGCTTCTTCAAGGCGTTGACTATTGCGCTCAGCTTGGCGTTTACGTTAGCGATTACAGCGTCCCTCAACGCGGTTAGACCGTGCTCGATTGCGAATGTTGCTAAGACCGCTCCCTGAGTCATTTCAGCGATTAGTGCAGGTCTTAGGAATCTCACTATGTTCTCTGGGAACGCGTTCACTACAGGTCCTTCGAATACGTCCTCGGTCGTGATGTAGTTCACTATCCTAGTGTCTCCAGTTAGCACACCAACGGCTTTGTAGATAGCTCCCCATCCAGTAGCGTATCGTATACCAACGCCTCCAAGCGTATACCTAATCATGTCTATGGTATCTAGCTTGTATCTAGCGTCATAGACGTTCTTGCCGAATATGTTCTCAGTTATGAAAGCTCTAATTATGTTGGCTAGATACTTGTTACCAGCCATGCTAACCTTGACTCTCTGCTTGAGCCTGATTAGCTCGCTATCAGTCCAATACGGAGATACGAAGTATTGCCATGCATCAGCGCTTGGCTTAGCTAGCTTGTTGATGTATGCTTGTTCATCAGGTATCTTCGTGGTGATCCTGTTGTATATCAGCATCTGTAACTCGATTAGCTTCTCATACCATTTGTCCTTGACTTGTACGGGTACCGCAATTGGTTTGATTTCGCCTATGTACTTGGTCATCGACTATCACCCATTCGTGAAAGCGTTTCACAGCCGTGATTATAAACACGTGTTGTATAGAATGCAATGGGCGAGACGTATGAGACGTAAAACGTCTACGCATATATGCTTCCGCGTACCAATTCGGATCAAAGAAATTCTTGAGATCATAGCGGATTACCGAGGGATATCATTATCAGAGCTATTTCAATCCTATGCGATTCAGCTAGCTATCCAATTTGATCCTCGTGTTCTGCGAGATGAAAACGTTAAGCAATTCATAGAGAAGGTGTTCTCGAATGAAGAGAATAATGTATCTGAGACCGATAAACAGGAAGGTTAGCTTCAGCGTAGTATCAGATAGGTACAGCAAAGCATTGAAAGAAGCGGGGTACCACGTAGTCGATAACGACGTTACGAAGCCTGTAGTGCCTGATGAACGATTCGATATCTGTATCATGCACCCCATACTCTATCCAATGACAAAGTATCCAAGGACTTACCGCAGGATCTTGCAGAAGTGTGAAGAGTGGATAGGTTTCGATGTTAGCGATAGCGATCATCTAAGCCCACTCGCAGCATACGTGATATCGCTATTCGATAGAGTTGCCGTGCCATCGAAGTTCTGCGCTGCGGTTTTCGACAAATCAGCCGTTACATCGAAGATCTACGTAGTACCCCATCATCTGAGCGATGAATTCATGAGAGATGACATCGAGACCGATAACGCGATCATCAAAGCGTTGAAGAGCATGAAGGTTACCAAGATTCTATTCTTCCTTTGGCATTCAGGATATCGCAAAGGTGCAGACATAGTAGCGGAAGCATGGGCTAGAATAGCAAAGAAGGTAGACGCGATACTGATAGTTAAACGCACATCGCACTACGATCCCATGCTCGAATTCTTCTACAACCTACCCAACGTGATCGTGATCAACGAATGGTTGTCAACCAAGGACTTGGTAGCGCTCTACGACGCTGTGGATATCGTTGTGGTACCATCTCGTGGTGGTGGCTTCGAGCTCAATGCGTTGGAGGCTCTTGCTCGCGGAAGAATAGTCATCACATCTGAGTGGTATCCGATACAGGAGTACTGCGAGCCATGCATCAAATGCAAATCGCGAGGACGTGTCAAGATCTTTCCGAGCAATACTGCGGAAGGTCTATTGCATGACGGATATGGAATTGATCCAGACCCCAATGACTTCACGGAGAAGCTTCTCTATGCGATAGAGCACAAAGATGATCTTCTGCCGAGGTTCGAGGAGTATAAGCATGTTATACGCGAGAAGTACAGCTTCGACTCGATTAAATCGAGTCTAATCGACTTCGTTGAGGGGGTATAATGAGTCTACCTAGATGGATAAGCATAGAGTGGTTCATCGAGTTCAACAACATCGCTAAGATCCTGATCGAAAACAACGTTAAGTCCGTGCTCGACATTGGATGTGGCAGGAACGTGCTTTGCTACCTGCTGAAGCTTCTTGGGATTAGCTGCGTTGGTGTAGACATCGATTGTAGGGATTCTGTGGGGCTATGCATTCCATACGATGCGCGCAGAGGGATTCCATTCATGGATAAATCGTTTGACGCTGTGGTTATGCAGCACTTCATCGAGCATCTCGATTTGGAAGATCAATTCTTGGTTGTGCAGGAAGCGCTGAGGGTAGCTAGGAAAATGGTGATTATCGCTACGCCCAACCGCGATTTTCCATGGAGGAAGGACTTGCGCGATGGTACGCATCACCCCGATCACAGGTATGTACACAGCATTGAAACGCTGAAAGCGTTCTGCAGGCTTGCACCTAGGTGCGATGCCATGGAGATCAACAACTTCGTCTATGCATCGATGAACTACTACCCAGACCTAAACGAAATAATTGAAATGGCTACGTGGAATGAGCCGAAGCCCACACTCCTATTAATATTATATACGGATTCTAACACAGATAATAAATGAATAGAGGGGTGATTCGTATGCCTGGATGGTTAAGGAGACGTGGAGCCGAGAACCGTTCCAAGCGTGATAGGACGCATCATCAAATCCGTGAGGTTCACGAACAGTTTAGACGCGAAGTTCTTCGCAAGATGAAATCCAAGTTGATTGAGCGCTTGACGCGAAATTGGAACGAGTATCGAGAACGTGCAAAGGAAATCGAACGGTTAATGAAGGAAGCGAGGGAGAAAGGCGTTAAGCACGTTCGATTGTATGCAGCAAGAGAAATCCTAGGGCGCGAACTAATCGGTGATGAAGCTTGGAAGGAGTTGAAGGCGGGTAGGTATCTGCAAGCATTCTATCTTGCAATTCTAAAGAAGTTGGATGTTGACATCAAGCCGTACGAGGACTATACTCGACACGACATTGAAATGGAGATCTTGAAGCGCATCGGTATTTCGCGATGGCATATCCAATACATGCGCGCTATGATGCGGACATTGACATCCCTACGCAAGATGTATTCGTTCATCAGGAACCCAACGGTGAAGCAGCTAAACGAATTGTATCGTCATTGGGAAGAGTTGAAAGAAGTGTTGAACCTGCCGCTGCTATCGCATTTGATCTATCACGATGTCTGCGTTGCTACGCGCGATTTGGTGAAGTTTGATGGTACGCTACCATCGAGGATCTACCTAGCGGTTTCCTACGTCAAGAACACGTTCAACGTTGTAGCTACGTTTGGATTGCTAGCTGCGTTATTGGCACTAGCAGGTAACATCGTGAACAAGCCTGATGGTGAGTTCATCACTAGCGCTAAGGAAGTTGCGGACTTCGTAGAGTCGTTGAACGATAAGGTTGCGGTGATTAGGGATGACGCTAATCGCTACGTTGTAGAGTATCCACTCTTCTTCGTGTTAGAACGACCAGATAGAGTTGAGAAATGGGCTGCTAAGGCATTGGGAAGACGCGAGATGTACGACTTCACGGTGCATTGCTCGGTCTATAGGGCACCGATAGCAACGCGAGTAAGATCAGCACCGAGGCTGAGCGCAAGAACGTCGAGGGTAAGGCGTCTAAACGTGTATTTACCGATTAAGTGGTGGGGATCGCGCGAATGATGGTGATTCGCGATGAAGGCGTTTAGGTATTGGTTCTACCTGCGCAGAACGAATTTCCCAAGGTGGATTAGGGATGTATGCATGCAGTTCGCTACTACGCGATACCAATTGATGATGTGCGTCAACAAAGGGATGCAGATGTGCTACGATGCGCTGAAAATATATAGCTATCGTAGCGAAGCTGTACAGGCATGCATTGATGAACTTCGCAAATTCGTAGAGCATATAGCGCAGAAAGGACTATGAATTGAGTGGTGGTGCAGGTATGGGTGCACAAACACGCATCCCATTTTGGAAACTAGCAGAGATGGTAGCATCATTGGTGGATGGATGGTGGAATCGACTATTGTTCGGTCTGCGATCGTGGTTCATGGATGAATACTACTATCCCATAGACCTCGATCAATTCTGCAACATCTTGCAGGTATGGAGGGAGAAGATCCTGCCGAAGCTAAAGTATCGATACGATACGTGGGACTGCGATGATTTCGCTGAGTACTTCGCGTCTTGGGCTAAGCTAATGACTAAGACCAACGCTATCGGCATGGGCATCGGAATACTTGACTTAGGCTATGCGAAAGGATGGCACGCATGGAATCTCGTGCTGCTACGCGATGGTAAGCATGTGTATGTCGATATGGTTGAGCCGCAGCTAGGCACATTCGTACCTAAACCACCTGCAAAGCATACGCTAAGCGATTGGATACGTACAGGTAGGGGTAGAACCGTTAAGGGAGAAGCTGTGTACAAACTGCGATACGCGATATGGTGAAAAATCACATTTTTATCACATCGCTTAATGACAACGCTTTTTCGAACATACCCACCGTGATAACGTAGCGAATCCCCTTCTCCCACTTTTGCTCTTGTAATTGCTCGATTGGAAAGACGTACCATCGCTTCTCGGGCTGAATCTTCACCGCTACGTATGCTTCACCACCGCTTCGCCTAGCGTAATCGCGAAGCATCCAAATCTTGGGACCTGCTATGTAGATCGGTATTTTGCGTGATCGCATCTTGACTTCGAATATCAGCACCCTGTACTTCCCGTCCTTGTACTTCACAGCCATGACATCGGGGTAGAACACCTTCTTGGCTTTAGCTCCTGATGCAGGTGCTCGCATAACCGCATAGCCTGCGCGCACGAGCTTCTTAATCAATTCGTACTCAGCACGCTTCCCAAGCCTGTAGGGCGTACTCATACCTCTCACCCGATTAGTGCTAGATACAGTAGTATAGTATACTAGAGTGGGGGCGAAACAACCGTTCAACTCTTTGAACACAGCTTCTCGCGCAGGTATGCAACACTTATGTATGCGATACGCTTATATACCCCCAATTGGTTAACCAATACTCGGGGTGCGCGCGATGCGGTGTTGGGTGTACGAAGCACGAATCTCGTGGTATTCGACAGAAAAAATCGTGGCTATAGTAAAACACGAAATAGTGAAGAAGGCGGCGGATGCAGATCTAGTACCATATATAGACTGGGGAAAAGTTAACAAAAAATTCGGCATAAAGTACGTTAAGATAGTGAGTGGTGATCACATAATCTACATCGCTGGAGAACAGTTCGATATTATAGCGCAAACAGATAGTAGCAGTAGCTATAGAATCTATGAGTCCTCCGAGAAAGAGATCCCAGAAGAATTAGTGCCATACTTGCGCAATGATGTTAGAGAGTTAGTGAAGTGCGAGGAGGAGATCTAACGCCTTCGCATCTCCTAACCCAAAACCATTTTTCATTTTTTGTTCGCGAAGCCCCTAGACCACCCCCAGACCACCCCCAGCTCCATGCGCTGGGGGTGGGGGGAAGGTGAGATCCATGACCCGCGTCCCCACCCAGATCCAGACCCCCGTATCTAGACACAATGAATCCCTGAAGAAAACCGTAGCTGAGAAATGGGGGCAGATCATCGTGAGACCAGGCGAGATCGTGAGTCTAGGAGATAGAATTGCATGGGCTAATGTCGTGCCACGAGGGGATGATCTCGATGCTGTGTTCTACACGACCGTACCGATAAAGGATGAAGACTTGCAGTACATAAAGGAGAAGAAGAGCGGAATACTGCTATGCCTATTCGCACGATTAGCACTACATCGAGATCTAGACAAGTTGCTAAGGATGAAGAAGAAGCCATATGACATCATATTGAAGAAGGTAGTTATGTATGTATCCCACGACGTTGAGCTCTATGAGATGCAAGTAAGTAAGTGGAGACGTTTGCTATCGTACCTAAGACCAATCAAGATCTATAGATATTGCTACAGCGCTAAGGACAACACCATTACCGTTCACGTAATCAGCTTCAGAGGTATGAACCTCAAGCCCAAGGTGGTTAAGGAGGTGAAGATCGATGACTGAGATCACGATTTACAGGCGTGAAAACGTGGTTTGCTACGACGCTGCGGGTAGTATCAGAGATACACGTGCTAACGAAGCGTTGCTACTACCGTCTAGACGCATAATACGACCAACGAAGTATTACCATAACTGTGTGCACATAGAGGACGACGTTGTAGCGATAAAGTATTATCTCAGCAATAGAGGTGTGCCCTACATCAGGATCTATCAGCTTAAGCCATTTAAGGAAGTAGCGAGCTTCATTGGAAACATATCGCCGTTTGCTGTACGAGCAATCTTGGAGAAGCTCGGGCTTTCAAACGACGATATATCGTTCGCGATGGTATGGCTAGGTCTAGAAGACTAGCCTCATGGGGGGTCTCCATGATTGACTTGACTACAAACATGGATATCAAATCCACGTATTACAGATCTAGGTCTGGATTAACGTTCGAGGTACCAATCATAATTCAAGACAGCAGGATCATTGTGTGTCGGTGGATGCGAGCGATAACGGTGTTCACAATCGAGATAGCATCACCTAGGGGCGCAAAGCTCAGCAGGAATATGTGGAGATCGCTAATGTCGATACTAATGGTGAAGCGATATTATGACCATCTTCGAGCAATGAACAAAGATGCTGTAATGTTACTGTACGACGAATCCAATGACGCAGCGGCATACCTAGTTACGTTATACGACAGGAAACCAATAGACATCAACATAGCGTTGCACATGATACATCATGCGAGGTACATGATCATCGATTCATATGAATATACCATCATACCGTCGAGTTCGATAGTGGCTTACGAGCCTATGTATGTATTCGACATTGATGATCTTCTTCGTCAATATCGTTCTGAATCTGAACACTTCGATTAGCCTTTTGGTTTGTGTTTGTTTTTTAAGTTTTTTGGTTAACTATCTTCTTCTTCTCTCTACTTCTATAGGAATATAGAGAGTTCGTTTCTAGTGCTCAGAGCAACGTTCTGAGAGTAATGCTGTAGATACCATGCTCTATTTTGGTGTCTAGAAGAGCGCAGGTTTGCGTTTGCAAACGTTTGCACTATCACTAGAGTTGAATCGCGTCAATTCTGGAGAAATCTCTACTTGATTTGGTATTACCATGCGCATTGCTTCCTGTGGAGCTCTCTCCGTCGGCGATGGTGTTACCTAGTCATCGATACTACTTCCACTCAAGTATTACTTGCGATGCTCCACAGGAACTCATGCGCAAGAATATCCCGTGTTCAATTCCTTTACGAACAGGTATCACTCCAGTAATACCTAGCTCCCTCCCCCCGACGTTCTCAGAACGTGGAGCTGTGGACCTCTCCCACGCAGCTCTCTACAGGTACGGCTCTCTCTCACTAGCAGCGCTAGCACAGAGCATCTCTATCGCTATGCAGGCTAGCA
>Ga0256842_1001205_pt1 | contig 21296 bp, 23 predicted proteins | sample 4559240metaG_FD_185973 | JGI IMG/M metagenome (GOLD analysis project Ga0256842, IMG submission 185973) | Hydrothermal vent microbial communities from Guaymas Basin, Mexico - 4559-240 | ecosystem: Environmental > Aquatic > Marine > Hydrothermal vents | place: Mexico: Guaymas Basin | collected... | reverse complement strand
TGGAAAAGTCAAAAGCCACATGTCTTTCTGCCGCAGATATCAAAAAATATCTCATTTCATCACTAAGATCCTCATCATCTTCTATGTCTTTGATTAACTCATCTCTTTTTGATGTATCATATAAATCACTCAATAATGGTTTCTCGCCTGTTGGCTCATATATTGGAGTATATATTTTTCTTGTATATTTTGATTTTTCTTGTTCTATTTCTTCATCTGTTAGAGGTTTAGGAGCCTCTTTAGTGCCTTTACTCATGCTTTTCCTTTAATTTTTATGCTTTTGCTGAAACCAAAATTCTTAAACCATCTACATCTACTGATTCAAAAACAGCCACCAAAGAACCCTTGCTTGATTTATAGATATGCACTTTATAGTCAGAAGCAGGTAATTTATTAACAGAATCCATCAATAGAAGCATATTAAGTTCTTCAATAACCTCTCCTTGAACATTAATAGAAAAATTATTACTAGATTTTTCTTTTGATTTTACTGTAAGAGTAATTTTACCTTCTTTTGCTTCAATACTAAGGTCAGATAGATTTTTAAGAAGTCCTGACATTTTTTTGATTCTATCAAGTTCTTTGTTCTCTAAGTCAAAAGATAAAACTTTTGTGTTTCTTTCAGGATTCATAACATTCTTGATAATGTCTGGATTACCTCTTGACTCTGACTCAATAATATCCAATGGCGTTGTGCCATATTTAATAGATGATGTATCATTCTTAATAGTCAAAATACCATTATCATTACTAATTTCTGGGTTATCGATAACATTAATAACTGAGTTCAGCTCATTAATAACATATACGCCAATTTCGTCAAATTCTTCCTCTTGACAACCATTGTCAGCTTGCGAACTAACATCCAAAAATGCTTGGATGGACTTACCCATTTTTACAACAGTTGTAGGATATGATATAATTTGACTTTGATTGATTGCACCAAGTGCTCCTAAGATATCTCTTGTTTTTTGATTTAACATATAACTTCCTTTTGTTCTTTAATTTATATAATTATACTAGATTTTTGCTTAATTTTTAGTGATGATTCTTTATATATACTATGTTTCCTGAATCATAGATTTTTCTGTAGCCATTATCATAAATATTTTTATAATCAGAGTGTTCATTTTTTAATAATAGTATATCTTCTTTGGGGTGGAAACAAAAACTATTAGGCTCGGTATAATGACTAAACTCAAATCCAAGATTACTATTTTCAATTCTACTATCCCATCTCCTATTTACCTTATATGATATTAATTCAGGCCTATATACTTTTTCAAAATAAGCAAGTAACATAGACCCTTTGTCTGATATGGTATATTCTTTTTTTGTGCAAAATCTCAAAAGATCATATTTTGCTTCAGAATTACTGAATGTCATTATAGACACAAGTTCATTTTTATGATATAATCCTATTTTTATGTGAGCATTGATATATCCTTGTAAATGGTTTTCATCTATAAAATTTTTGGCTTCTTCGGCGGAAACTTCTTTTATGACACATTTTTTTACATCTATTTTTTTATTTTTATTTAGTTTATCTTTAATAATAGAAATCCATATGGATTTTTTATTTTTATCTAACCATTCATTTTCAAAAATATGAAATAACTGATATCCTTTATCTTCCATAAGATTGGTTTTATTTAAGTGTTTTGATTTAATGGCATTTTCATCTAAATAATTATTGAACATACTATATTCAGACTTTCCGACAGAATGCCACATAAGTCCATTGTATTCTATGCCAAATTTATATTCCTCATTTAACAAATCTATTTCTAATGGTTTTATGATGTTTCTATCATTGATTGCGAATGTCTCTTTCAAATAATTCTGTATGACCTGCAAAATCATGCATATCTGTTCCCTTATATCTTATATTTTTGTATTTATTCAATATATAATTCTCCATCATCAATGCATCTGCACCATCATCATAGACCTTAAAGTCTATAATCTCTATGTTGTATTTTTCTGTATCATTAGAAAACCTCCCTTTTAGTATTTCATCTTCTAAGGTATCATATTTGTGTCTTATGATTCTCAATCCTACCTTAAAATATTCATTTACTTTAATGTAATATAAAATTGTGGGCCTGCCTCTATATACCGATATATCATGAAAACTGTATGTTTTATTTGGGTTGAGTTTTCTTTTTTTCTTTCTTTTACAACCACAAGTTCTTCCTCTTAGGACACTTGCTGGTTCAGTTTTCCATTCTCTTCCACACATACACTTGTGGAGTATTTTAGTGTGACTTTTGGTGTATTGTTCCAAAGGAATTACCTTAATACCTTTTTCTTTTAATTTGTTTATATACCATTCATTTGTTTTTGTATTACGCTCTCCTCTTTTCTGATTTAAGCAATTTTCGCATAGGCAATGTCCATGAGAAATAATCTTGCTGGGTTCAATAAAAAATTTATTATTGCATTTAGAACAAATGAAGTTTGTTTTGCTATTGTAAGAGGCAAAAACATCATACTTTGCTTTTATTTTTATCTCATTGAGTTTATTATTGAATAAATCCTCTGTTATTTTAACCCTGTTGCACTCAGGACAACCAGAATTTCTGGATTTTATGCTATTTGGGGTGCAGCACCAAATATTTTTGCATACAGTACATTGATGTTTGATTTTTTCTTTTGCTCCAATATACTTTTCTAATAGGATGATTGGTTTATCCTCTAAGAATTTCCTATATTCTTTTTCTGACTTTTTGATAAGTTTTTGTGCATTTACTTTTGTTGCATGCTTCCTTGAACACTCAGCACAACCATTTATATTTCCATAGGCTATACCAGGTCTAATTATTTTCTCTTTTTTGCATACTAGGCATAAATGCAAAATAGGAGTTTCTGCATTTATATATTTTTCGATAGGATATACTTTACTTTTTTTATCAATGAGTTTTTGAACATATTGATCGTAAGTTAATTTTGCTGCCATTACTTATCTTCCTGTGCTACAAAAATATTTCTTTTTCTTTTATATTGTATCCTTCGTCCCTATAATATTCAAGACGTTGATAAAAGTGTTTAAGGACATAATTCTCCTTTGAACCACCTCTGCTCCCTATCTTTGAAACATCATCCACTAGGTCATATAGATGTGCTTTTACTTTGCTATCATGAAGCCTCAAAAGCCTTCCGATAATTTGGACAATTGTCGTGAATGCTTTGGTACTACTCAAAAGCACTACATTATGCAAATTCTTTATCGAAATTCCGGTGCTCATAGTTGCCATATTTGCTATAACTATGGCTGGTTCTTCTTTATCTATTTTTGTTGGTTTCATATTGTTCCTTGAATTGGTTTATTGTTATTTTTGTGGCATTTTTATTCTTCTTGCAAATATTATTTTCGCGATCTACATATACATACTTAGCAGTATTGCCGACCAAATACAGAGAATTATCAAATTCACTTTTGGGTATTGACATTCTTTCGCCTGTCAATATATGTTTACATGTTACTTTGTCTTTATTTACGCTTACATAATAATCATATTTATGATATTCTTCAGTTCTTACAGATTTTGTAGTATTATCCCTAGTATCAAATACCACAACTTTATCTTTATTTACACTTACATAATAATCATATTTATGATATTCTTCAGTGCTTATATATTTTGTGGTATTATCCCTAGTATCAAGAACAGGAATCTTTCCCGTAGATAGTGCAATATAATAATTATTCTCTATAAATTCAGCTCTATATACAGATTTTGTAGTATTATCCCTAGTATCAAGCACAGGAATCTTATCTTTATTTACACATACATAATAATCATATTTATAATATTCTTCAGTTCTTACAGATTTTGTAGTATTATCCCTAGTATCAAATACCACAACTTTGTCTTTATTTACGCTTACATAATAATTATTCCCTATAAATTCATCTCTATACACAGATTTTGTAGTATTATCTCTAGTATCACGCACTATAACCTTGTCTTTACTTACACTCACATAATAATCATATTTATGATATTCTTCAGTGCTTACAGATTTTGTAGTATTATCCCTAGTATCAAGAACAGGAATCTTATCTTTACTTACACTCACATAATAATCATATTTATGATATTCTTCAGCGCTTACAGATTTTGTAGTATTATCCCTAGTATCAAATACCACAACTTTGTCTTTGGTATGAAATGAATACTCACTATTATCATGAAACATTTGGGTTGTAATATACTCTTTATTTTTAGTTTTGTTATTTAGTGCGCTAACATAACCTTGATTAATATATATTAGATTATCTTCTAATATTTTTTTATCATTTTTATTTATCCAAAAACACTCTCCTTTGTTATTTTTCATGGCAATTTTATCGCAGTACCCAAATCCCCAAGGATTTTGTTCCATATCATTAAAAAATGCGTTATGTGAACTCACATTAAAATAATTGTGTAAAAAAGATTCATATATTATTTTATCAGCAGAATTGTCGAATACTTTTATTATTTTTACACTAAATCTTTCTTCTTTGTATTTTAATATTAAGTCTTTCTTTTTGCTTGATGTGCCATATGTCCAAAATTCTTCTTCCAATGAATTATATTTTTTATTCTTTGTGGGAGTGTGGCTTCCATAATAATATTTTTCTAATGGATCATGATTGTCTGTTACCTTATATACATAGTGACTTCTGCTATCTGGTTCAAAATTAAGGACCTTTGGTTTGTTGTCTTTGGTAATTCTTTGTTGTTCCTCAATGAGCACTAATTTTTTATATATACTATATCTTTTTGTTCTTGGGATTTTCATGAGAATAATCCTCCTATAAATTAATTTTATAAGAGTGAAGGTTGCGGACTTCAGATTAAATGTATATAGAGGAAGTCCGCAAAGAGCCCTATATACACATTTAATATCTCTTATATTATTATTTATATTCTTCAATCCATGAGTCAAGAACATCATCATCTTCTGTTATATCTTTTGCTAGTTTGAATGTTCCATCTGTTAAAGGAACTTCACAATCTTCCCTGATAGTAATTTTTATATTCCCAAAAAATAGATTGATATTTTCATGCTCTGTTTCAATAATCTCAAGTTTTTGTCTAATGTATTCTCGCGTTATAGCATCTACGGCACCGTTATAAAAAAAGATATTCAAATCATCGAGACTCTTTACATTAGCTATAAACGCATCCCTATCCTTTTCATCCAGTGCAATTTTGCTCATGTTATTGATGAGCTTCTTTCTGTCGACTAATTCTATTTTTTTATTAACATAAAAAAGCTTTTGAGGATCTTTCTGAAATTCTGTATATGCTTCTTTTAATGGTTTAGGAGTGAACTTATGCAATAAATCAAAATTAGCATTTCCTGTCCTATATTTTATGACATTTTTGAGTATTAATTCCCCATGTGCTGTCTTTGTGAATAATCCTATGGTATTACCTCTTTTTGCTATGTTTATAAGAATTTTTGACACTTTATCGTTTCTTAGTGGGTCAGAACCTAAATATTTCTCTTCATCAGGATATTTGGGTTTGTTTTTGTGATTTTTATAAAATGCATCAACAGCAGATACACTGTGTTTTATAAAAATACAATTAATATCTACATCTGTTGCCAATCCTCTATCAATCAATCCTTTTGCATTAATAACATGCTTTACGGGTCCCAGTGTGCCCAAAAGCTGAAGTTTATCTACTCTAGCCTTCGGTATTGTGCCTGTCATTCCTATTTTCCATGATGCATTAACGGCATTATCAGTGATTGTCTTCAGGACATCTCCACGAACCTTGTGTCCCTCATCGACTACAATACATTCAAAAATGTCAAATTCTTCCTTTTTCATATACTGCAGACTCTGCCACGTCGATAGAACTATAGGCTTCTCCGATAAATCTTTTGAGCCCTTAAATTCTCCTCCGATTTGCTTCATGAAATCTTTAACATCAGTCCAACCATAATCCTCAAAATCCTGTGCCATTTGAGTCACTAACCCAACACTAGGAACGACAATAAGGGCATTCTTTTTATTCTGGAGCATATATCTTATGAATAAAAAAATTATAAAACTTTTTCCTGAATTATGATGCAAAACATCATTTTGAATATAGCACTCAAATTCATTATCTACTTCAAAATCAATCCATTCCTGTGAAGGTACTTCTCTGATCTGTGTAATTGTTTTGGTAGGGTTTCCATATTTATCGGTTAATCTGTCCCCTATAATCATTTCATCTGAAGTTTTCCAATCACCATGACATAGCATATTGTGTGTTTTGGCACATTTTATGGATGTACCATCATCAAGAATTATGTTATATCCGCCTAGTTTTTTTGTAAAAGCTGATTTTATTTTACTATAATTTGTAGGAGTTTCTATACTAACGTCTCTATTATTATCGATGAGAAACTTTATTTGTTCGAATGTAAGTTGAGTTTTCATTTATTTTCCTTTTTATATATAAATCAATCTTGATTACAAAATTGAAGATTTTAGTGAAAATTATCCTCCAAAAATTTTAGATCAGATTGGGAAACTTCCACATTTACTAGAGTTTTAGGATCAAGACAACTTGTTGCACTCCTAAGCACCATTCGTTTTCCATTTATCATATCCAATGCTGCCTGTTCTTGATAGTCATAAGGCATAAAAGGAGTGTTTAGGGATTCTACAAATTCATGAAATTCTTCTTTAGAAACAACAGAATCTTCGTATGTTATTTTTTTATAACTATATTCTTTTTGCCTTGAGATTAAATCTTTTTCAACATAAGGCACCAATCCTTTCGGTATCTGAAAAATCTGATTATCTAAAATTTTATAAAAATGTTTCTTACCGTCCCAGAGACCTTGTCTAAAGAGTGGACTATACATGTAGCCTTCTTCATAGGTGGAGAGGGTGTCAATTATAATTTTTCCATATTCCACGCAACCATTTATCTTAATATGAGTAAAGCTCTCATTAACATCATAAATTTCTATCATTTATTTTTCCTTTTTGTGTTTTTGTCTAAATAATCATCTTTTTCTTTTTCAGATGGATATATTTCTTCAACATACCATCCTATCATAAATTCTTTATTATTCTTTTTTAATTCTCTTTTACTAGCTAATGTCATTCCTAGATATTTTTCTTTTGAGGTTTTGGCTAATGATTGAGATAAATCACTAATTTCTCTATTAGTTATTATGTTATATATAATTTTATCTTCTTTTTTAATAATAAACCATTTGCCTTTTAAAGCCCTTAATTTTTTGACTTTTATACTTTTTAATTTTCCTTCATTTTCCTTATATTCCTTTGAATTTAGCTTAGCAGATAATTTTTTCCCAGCTTCTTTGGCTATTGTAGTAACGCTTCCATCTTCTCCTATGAATTCGGTTGTTATTGTCCTTTTTTGACTTTCTGTCGATTGCTTATTAATTGTTGTTATTTCTCCAAAAGAATTTTTGAACTCTTTGTTGATTGTTTCAGAGTATTTTTTCTTTGCTTCTTTTCCAACTGTTTCCTTCCATTCCTTGGAATCTTTAGTTTTCTTTTGTTTATTAACACTTTCTTTCCCAACCGTTTCTTTCCATTCTTTGGAATTTTTGGTTTTCTTTTGCTTATTGGTACTTTCTTTTCCTTTTGTTTCCTTCCATTCTCTGGAATTTTTGGTCTCAGAAGCTTTCAGGCCTATTTTTTGATAACCACTTAAACCATTTTTATCTTTTTTGAAAAGTGTTATAATAGCTTTCCTTCTGGCATTTTTGGATTCTTCGGGATTGTTTTTATGCCATTTTAGAAGAATCTTTCTCTTTGCTGGGTTGTTTTTATGCACTGTTCGCATTTTTTCTTTCATTTTAGTACCAACAGTTTCTTTCCATATCTCACTTGACCTTATTTTTTCTCTTTTTAATACTGCCTCTTGTACTTTTTCAGGATTATTTTTGTACCATTCTGAATGTCCCTTCCCCTTTTCTTCCATTTTCATTTGAAATTCATCTGCAGGAATTAAATCTTTTTCTTCTATTCTTTTTAATTTGGTATCTTTATTGTGCATAGCACAGAAAGCTGATAACATGCCATAATCATCTATTGCCTCTGTGAGCAACCAATGAGCATAATAATGGTCTGAATACAATAAATGAGTGCCATTCCATGAGTTTTCTTTTAAGTCTTTATATTCTGGAAATAACGCCTTAGGCAGTATGTGATGATAAGAGGATAAACTATATTCCTCTTCATCTTTAACCCTAGTATTTTTATTTTTATATATACAGTACTCTATATACTGCTCCAATTTTTCTTGAGATGTAATTTTTATGTCAGAATCAATGAATTCCTGTAGTATTTTAGCTTTCATAATAGTATTTTCCTATAAATTTTATTTATAAGAGTGCTTCGCCGGCTGTCTCTATTATGTATTATGAGCCGGCGAAAGAGCATAATACATAATAGAGACCTCTTATATACTATTATTTATAAAAATCATTCTCTGGAAAAATCAATAATATAATTATAAGTATTATTATCTATATCATCTAAGATAATAATATTGTTATCTTTAACTTTCCAATTTATTGCCAAATTATCTAATTTATCTTTGACTATTTGTTTTTCATCCATCGTATATAAATCACAATCTATTTCTATCATTTATTTTTTCCCTTACCATTCATCATAAAATTCCTTTTCCTTTTCAGCTTCTGTTTTGTACCACCAAAATTCATAATGATATGTTAGTGCATCTGCACATATTATGTTTCTGCTCAAATGAAACTCTATATCCTCAGGACTCATAGAATCCTTATAACATTGGGCTAGTCTATCCTTTGTCATCTGGATATTATCTTCCATAAGGTCAACACCATAAATATTTTTTAGCGGAACCCCACGTTTTGCCAAAGCTACCAAAAAATTACCCGAACCACATGTAGGGTCAAGGAATGTCTCATCATCAGGAATATTATCCCAATCAGTACTTAATGAATCTAACATTTCCTGAACCAGCCAATCCGAGGTAAAAACCTCTGCTGTTTCCTTTACCCTATCATCTCTATCCTCTGAATAAAAATGTTCATCTATATTATTATCCAATGTATTTTCCATTAGCATCTAAAACACCTTCCCCTATTAATTCTTGTTCCATTTCATTTGTATAAAATTCTTTCCACCAGTCTTTTTTAAATTCCTTCAGGAATTTTATTGTTATACCTCTTGGGTCGACTAATCTTTTTTCGGAGTGTCCTGCCATACTCATAAGTAGATTATGAGTATTAGGAGAGGCCAAAACTTTTTGTATTTTAACAAGATTTGCATTAGTATCTAAATATCCAAATGCAAATTGTGATAAACCATACTTACCATCAAGGTCTAACAATGTATAAGTCGCTGCTTTCTTTAGTATTAGCTTAGATACACCAAAATGTCCTTTATCTTTAGTGTTTGAGTAGAAAAAAGTCGGACCATCCAAAGGAATGCTATATATGACAGGATACTTAAAATTGTTATCCTTTGTTTTTCTGACTACTTCTTTTCTTTGTGTATGATAATTAGAATCAAAAATAATATTAACTTTTTCTTCCCCTTTTTTAGCTCTCAATCTATCAAACAAAGATACTTTGTCAGTCGGAATAACAGTATAATCATTTAAGTTTATATCTATAACTCCAGACTTAGTGTGCACCTTTGTCTTTCCTTTAGAAGGTTCCTTGATAATAGTAATTACATCATAGTCAGTGCCAGCATTAAAAGTTTCAAGACCTTTATCTAAATCATTAAATTCTGCATAGATGATGTTGTTGTTTGTATATATATGTTTAACACTCATCAAAAAACCGTTAGAGTTTGGTGTAGTAAATCTCCAACCACCAGGATGTATTAGGGACATTTCTCCGCCATCTTTTAGTAAGCTAAAGAATTTTACAGTTAAAGTGTCCCATATAGTCTTAGTTTTGTTGCCATCTCCTACTGGAATTTGGTAAGGTGGATTACCTACTATGTTATCAAATTTCATATTATCTAAATCTCCATTAAGCACATCTTGTACTGAGTATATTTTTATATTAGTTTTATTTATTTTTCCTAGCCTCAGCATATGACCTATAAGTTCAGAGTCACCATCACTACCAGCTACTAGGTATATTATATCATCTTTATGCTTAATTAACTTAGGAACTATTTCTTTCTTAAACTGATGAAGCCTATAGCATAATAAAATATTAGTATTTTCATTTTGTTTATTCATCTTTAACCTTTTTGATTACCTAATTATATCATAATGTTCATAAAAACAACATTAAGTTACTCACCTCTTAGTGCCACATATTCCTGAATTTTCTCCAAAGTTTTCTCATCATCATCTTCGGCATTCCTAAAAATACTCTTCACTGTCGCATTAAAATTCTGATTTTTTATATTTTCCAAAAAGCCATCTTTAGGTATGGCAATGAAATTTTCCCAATCTCTCTCCATCAATTCATCGTATGTTAGACCAAATGTTCTGGCAATGTAAGGCAATGTTCTTAAAATGTTCACATAAACCTTTAGTGCTTTCTCGTCCTTTGATGTGAGTTTTCCATTTTTACCTGCAGTAATTTGCTTAGATGTATCTCCAATTTTTCCATTTTTGATATTAGGCACTGATAATGAAACAGATTTTGTCACTGAAGTCTTTCCTGAGTTATCTTTTTTCGCAAGGCTTTCATCGATTATCAAATTTTCTTCCCATAATCTTGCCATAATGTATTGTGTAGTATCTGTATATTTCATAACAATATCAAGAACTTCCTCTGCATTAATCTCAGAATAATTGAGAGTGCCAACATCAAAATCTTCATAATCATCACCATGGATAACATCAATGAATGTATTTCTTTTTAGAAATCTTTTCATTTTTATGAGTGTATCCTCTGAAGCATCCGGTGTCTCGTTTTCCACCAAAAATAATTCTGATGCCAATGAACATTCCTCGAACGAGATTCTGATAATGTCAGCATGTTGCTCAGGGCATGTGTGCTTTTTAGAAAAATCGTATGTCAAACATCTCGCAGATTTTTGATACCAAGGTGCATTGATTAACCCATCACCCATAATAATAACTCTACGAATTTCAGGGATAGAATATGAACGCGATGCCATTCCTATAGAGAAAATAACGAGTTTTCTATCGTTATTGAGTTTTTTCATTTTCTGAATTTTGTCTTTAGTATCCTGTTGAGCATCAGCATTCGTAGTCTCATCGCCAGTGATTATCAATGTTTCTAAATCAGGATTTTCTTTGGCAAAAATTTTCACAAATGACGATAGCATTCTTTTATTTTTTGAAGGCAAGAATACCATAACAACATCGGATTTCTGAAGGCCTATGCTCATTTCCATTTCTTCAGAACTGATATAATTTGCTAGATATTTTGACAATTGCTTAAATGTGTTTGGTGTATCAAATGCCTGATTGATGTTCAGAATTTCAGTCAATTTTTTATTTTCCTTAGCACTCAAATCTTTGCCTAAGGCATCAAGGTTGTTTTTGATGTCATCCACCATAGATTCCATGTTGTATCTGATGTTAAAGAAATGTCTATGAACCAATTCCGCGCTCTCATACTCTGAAAGTTCAGAATAATTGATTGCTTTATACAGAATGTCATCCTCTGAGACACCCCTAAAAATCTTAGCAGCCTTATAAATTCCTGTACCTGACATAGCAATACGTTTTACAACATTGAAATTTTCCAAAATATTTTTAATTTTTTCCTGAGAAATCTCGGTGTGTGAAGCAACATCAGCCTCATCAGTGACCATTATCAATCTAGCATTTTCAGGGATTGTCTCTTTTAATCGTTCGAGGAGTTTGTCCTCATCCTGAAACAATGAACCGTCAGTGATAATGTCAAAGCCACCATGAATTCCATAGCCTCCTTCGTTATAATCAGCAACGAATGATGCATTGCTAGATAGATTTTTTGATGCTGGGACTAGGATAATATTTCCTTCGTTTTTCTTTTGAGTATATCGTTTTGTATACTCTAAAATTGTGAATGTCTTACCAAATCTTGGTGCTAATGATAGAAGAAAATTTGATTTTGAAGAATTAAGCATATCACGAACAACCTCATCTTGCCAAGGTCTCAGAATAATCTCTTTGTATGAAGCCTTGCCTAGGAGGGATTTTACTGCGTTTTGTTTTGATTTTAAGATTCTATTATCAAGTTTTTTCAAAAAATCTTTATTATATAGAAAATGCTTAGCAATAAAATCTTCACGATTTTTTGATGCCAAAAAATCTGAATATAAAATATCCCAATCCTGCACTAAATCGTCAATTTTTACTAATGACCACTCGTGTTTTTTGTGACTGTTATCGTATCTCTCAAAATGCATAAAATTTTCTGTTCTATGTTGAAGCTCTCTAACCTTATCATCAAGTTTGACATCATCATTATCAGGAACAATGAGTGTACTCAGAGGGATCAAGTCTGCAGTGGTTGCTGCATTATCTTGCTGATAGATACGGTCTTCAATTTCTTGCTTTAGTGTCAATCCTTGCTTAACCCTAATCCAGCCTGGAGATGCTAACATTGAAGCCAATACTTCTGTCATTGAAGTATATGTATATAATTTATTGATATTTGATTCTTTCATTTATTTCCTTCTATGCAATTATAACATAAAAAATATTAAATTAAAATTAAATCAATTAATCTTCATAAAATAATCTCGTTTTTTATACTTCACAGGACTCAATGACTCAATGTCATAAATCTCAGAATTTACTGTTAAAGTTTTATTATCAGCATCATAAACCCAATCTGGGTTTAGATATTCTATCAGATTTTTATTAAGTGAAGCAAAAACAATATTCTTAAAATCTTTTTTTCTGATAAATTTTTGAATGCTGTTAGCCACTCCCATTGCAGCATTATCATCCACATAGGATACAAATTCATCAATAACTGTATTGGATTTTATGGTCATCGCAAGGTCTGCTCTATGTTTTTCGCCATTGCTTAAAATTTTGTAAGGTTTCAGCCATGTTGGCACTGAACCTAAACCAGCACCCATCAGCCTTTCCTGAGCATCATCATACGAAGTAAAATGTGACGCAATACATTTCTCATCATCCCATTCATAATAACTCTCTTTTCCAAATTCCGATAACAAAATTGATTTTCCGCTACCGCTTTTGCCTACAATAAGACCAATGTTAAAATCTTCAGGAAGCATATTTTCTGGAATGTTATGTTCCTGAAATTCTATCTCTCCGTTATGTTCTATGGTGAATCTTTTGCATATCTCTCTTGTTATATCATCGTCGATTATTTTGGTTTTCAATATTACTCTCCTTGTTTTTCTGCTTCAATCCAGATTTTTTGAACCTCATGATTGAACCTCATTAGCATATCATTCAGTGTCTTAAAACCATATACATCAGGAAGGTCAATGATTTTGCAGTCATTATCATCGGCAAGCTCGTAAAGAAAATCTTGAATGAGTTCATCCATTTCTGTCTGTCTCCATCGAAAAAATCTTTTATCAATTTTTGATATTTTAAAATTCCTCAAAATCCCTTTCCTTTTCTGCCTTTTTCTGAGCTTTCAATGCCTTTCGTTCTTGAGCAGTCAGAACCTTCCGTTTAGGTTTGTTAAAAATTTTCTTATGCTCTTCCTTTGCCTTAATATGCTTAGGGTCACTGGTCTTCAGTAAATCAGGAATCTCCTCCGTGAAATCTGGGTCCTGTTTCCTTTTGAGTGTTGCAATTTTCCGTTTTATTTTTTTATATTCCTTATCATTATCGTCAAGGTTTTTTGACTGCTCTAGTAAATCCTCAAGATTCAAGGGATTGTATCGCAATGTATATCCTGTGCATCCGACGTAATGATACCTGAACATAGCAATACCATCTCTCAATGATTTTTCGAATGGATGATCTGATATGTCCGACGATAAATTTTTATCAGCCAATGCCTTGAATGTTCTCATGTTGTTGGCTGAAGGTTCCCATGATGAGGACTTTTCAAAATAGTTTCCTAAACCAGGATGGAATGTCGTGATGTACATCGTTATTCCTTCTTTTTTATACATTTCCGAAATATTTTCTAGCATGATTTTCGAGAATCCCAAACCCTGAAATTCAGGAAGCACAACCAATCGCGTTATCCTCCTTGCTGGATATTTCGATACCTGATTGAGCACTCCTAGACATCCTATTAGGATTTCTTCATCCCCACGAAGCCAATAAAATGTGAAAAATTTTGATGATCTAGGCAAGGACTCGATGATGTCCATGTTCATTGTCATGTAATGATGAGGATGAAAGATCGGCCATAGATATTTTTCTGCCTCTTTGACAATGACTGTCTTTTTTTGCTTTTTGAAGGCTTGAAATTTAAAATTCATCAGATTTCCTTTATTTTTTATTAGAAATTAAACTCTATTTCTGCTTCATATTTATTAGCCTCTTCAACTTCCATATTTTCTGTATTAACTAAAGAGTAAACAATCTTTCCTTCAAATCTATTAAATAAATCACTATAAGTAATAAATACAGCATAATCATAGATAATATTTTTAAGTTGAAATGCTCTAAGCATAATACCCACATCATCCTCTAAAGAGCCAAGAGATTTTTCTTTTACTCTTAGTCCTTTATATAGAATTTCCTGAATACCTTTTGATAACATTGCATTAATCTTATCTTTTTCTTGTTGAATATTTCCCACTATCATTTTTTTATTTTTCCTTTATTAAAACTTGTTCCGTTTCATCTGTACAAAATTCTTTCCACCAGTCTTTTTTAAATTCCTTTATGAATTTAAACATAGTACCTTGAGCATCTATTACTGCATTTAAGTTTGTCCCTCCAATGCCACCAAAAGATGCCTTTAATTTGGGAAATACAGTATCTACTACTTTTTGGATTTTGATAAGATTTTCTGGTGAATCGGAAAACCCTGCCACCCATTGACTCATACCGTATTCTCCGCTCAAGTCTAATAAAGATTTGAATCCGGCCTTTGCTAATATTAACTTTGGTACACCAAAATGACCATTATCTCTGGTATTAGAGTATATACACTTTTTGCCAATCTTCATAGGTAACCTATCAATAACAGGATATATAAAATCACCTACACATTCTGTACTGATATTTGGTTTATCTGTCCCATAGGCACTTCTGCTATATATAAAATGAACTTTTTCTTCTTCTTTTGCTTTTAATTTCTTAAATAAAGATATTTTATCAGTAGGAATAACACCCAATTCATTAAAAGTTATGTGAATTTCTTCAGATTTTGTTTTTACTTTTACTTCGCCACCATAATCTTCTTTTATTAAGGTAATGACATCGTAATCTGTATTGGCATTAAAAGTTTCTTTTCCTTTATCTATATCATTAAATTCTGCATATATTATCTTATTAGAGTTGTATATATTCCTTACTTCTTTTAAAGCACTAACAGAATTTTCTGTAGCAAATCTCCAACTACCAGGATGAATAAGTGACATTTCACCGCCGTCCTTTAGTAAGCTAAAGAATTTTACAGTCAGGGTATCCCATATGGTTTTAGTTTTATTACCATCTCCTACTGGAATTTGGTAAGGTGGATTACCTACTATGTTATCAAATTTCATACTATCTAAATCTCCATTAAGTACCTCTTGTACTGAGTATATTTTTATATTAGTTTTATTTATCTTACCAAGTCTTAGCATGTGGCCTATTAGCTCTTTATCATTGCTAGATCCTGCTACTAGGTATATTATATCATCTTTATACTTAATTAACTTCGGCGCTATTTCTTCTTTAAATTGATGAAGTCTATAGCATAGTAGAATGTTCATTATATTTTCTCTATCTCATCTGACCATGTATCTTGAATACTTTTCTGAATAATATTATCTAGGTCCATCTTTTTATTTTTTATCTCATCCAATAAATCTTGGAGTTTCTCATGGGTTAAACTATATATAGGTAACCTTAAAAGATATTCATATGTTCCATCTACTGTTTTTATTTTTTCGAATGTCTTAAGCTGTGTTATGATTTCATCTTTTTTCTTTTTATTTACAATAATATTTTCATCGGTAACTTCTTTAACAAAAATATACTTACTTGCAAGAATTAATAAATCTTGCTTTGTTCTCTTAATAAGATAATCTTTCCTTTTTTGAAGAAATTGAAGTTTTATTCTAATATAATGCTCAATAACTTCTTCAGGTGAATTATAAACTTTAACTTTATTATCTTCATCGATAACAGTAAAATTCTCTGTTATAGTTTTCCTGAGTTTGAGTTTTTGAATAATCCATTCGTCACTCTGATTCATGAATTTGCTATCTACCTTAACCTCAAATTTATATGTATCTTTTTTAGAGTCTGATAAATCTGTATATGATTTGATAACTTTACTATCTTCAAGGTCATCCATAATTTTTATGTATTGTTTTAGAGTATATCCTACAGGAAGTTCTGTTATCGTTAATTTTGTCAGAGTATCCCTTGTAAAAATCCCATCAATCTCATACTGATTTGGATTGGCACCTTTTTTTATGATACCATTAAAATCTTCAAAATAAGGCTCTAACGGACAGTCACTCAATGCTTCAGGATTTTCTAAGAATGCTTTAATATATTTTTTGGTATCTTCGGGATTTCTAGGCAATATTTTTTGTGCAAAACCCGTGGCAATGCCGTCAGACCCATTGATAAGGATAAGAGGTAACGTAGGAACCAAAAATCTAGGTTCAATTGCAGTGCCCTCAAATTCTTGTCCATAGAGGATTTTTTCATCATCAGATTTAAAAATTTTCTCGAATATTTTTTCTTTGCCTGTAAAGATATATCGGGTTGCCGCTGCTTCATTACTATGCCTTGAACCAAAGTGTCCTTCTCGTGACAAAAGAGGAATGTTGTTGCTCCCAACATAATTTTTTGCCATATTCACCATAACATTCTCTATACTTCCATGCAAATATTCCGTGATCACCTGTATCTCGCCTGCCAGAGTTGATACCTTAAAATCTTTACCACTAGGTTTGTTTCTCATTCCCCAGATTACTTTTCTTTGTGCATTCTTAAGACCATCAACCAATGAAGCGATACTCCTAAGACTATTATATGAGGCAAAGTTAGCAACTTCAGTATTAAGGAATGTCTCGATTGTTGTTATATTATTTAATTTTGTCATTTTTATTCCTTATTATAGTTTTATAATACTAAAATTATTATTTTGTACCATAGTTTTTCGTTTATCGGCTTTATCTCCACTATACCAATCATCGATACTTTCTTCAGAATCTTCAGTATATTGAAATTGCATAAGCATATTATCAAAACCATCTTTGGCAATCACAGTTTCGAGAATTTCAGTTGTAAGACTGCCTAGACCTTTTAGGTATTTCACATCACCAGAAAGGTCAGCAATTTTATCAAAATCATATACCCAGTCAGTAATTTTCTTGCCTTTTTTGCTTATGGCAACTGGTGTATTTAGTCTATAAATTTTATTTTCTTTCAAATATGAATCTAAATACCTAAAAAAGAACCCAAACAATAAACCATTAATAGCAAATCCATCCAAGTCACTGTCGGAAGTTATTACGATTTTCTCCCAATTTTCACTTTGTATGATCTGATAAAGTTCAGTAAGCTCTTTGTTGCTTGTGAATTTTGATTGTGATGAGCTATATGCATTTAATGGTTTTCCTTTTAGTGCATAGAATGCATTACCATCTCTACCTATAATTTTTGCTACTGAGTTTGCCGCACTATCTCCCTCCGCAATAAAAAGCATTTTTGGTTTGCCTACAGCTCTTGTATATTTTTCTGATTTTATTTTTTTCTTTGTTTTATTAAGCCCTTTAAGTTCTTGTTTCTTCTTAAATTCTTCAGCAATCCTAAAATAATCAATGATACTGTCAGTGATTGCTTTATTTCTATATATTCTATCAGCAAACTTCTCTAAATCTAAATCGGAGAAATATTCCCTAATATCTTTCATTGGATTTGACAAATACTCTTTGGTTTGTGTCTCATACTTAGGACCTTTGAAATTTTTCATAATACACACAATAAAAAGTTTTCTTTTAATGTCGGCAGGCTTAATTGTTTTATATTTTTTTATAATCTTATCTCTTAATACTCTAACAATGCCATCAGAAATATAATTCATATGATTACCACCAGAGCTAAGATTTAAGCCATTCATTAAAGAAAATTGCTTAAAATCATCTGAGTCAGAATGAAATACAGCAATACTAAAATTATCATGCTCTATAATTGTTCCATTATCTCCGAACATATTTAAGAATTTTTTTGCATTAAGTTTTATTCTATTGCCATTAAGTTTAAATGTGATACCAGGATAAGATACAGATAGATTATAAAGTCTTTGCTTAATCATTGAAATATGAGGTTCCGTAATACTTTTTAGCCCAAATCTTTGAACATCGGGAATAATTTTTACATGAACACCTTGTTTTCCAGTTGGTTTTCCTACTTTTGTAGTAACTACATCATTATTATTTTCGCATCTAACAGTACATTTAAGGTTTCCATCATTAGAAATCCCAATAAACTCTTTAGAAAAAATACTACATAGTGAACTACCTACACCATTCGTGCCTATCGTGGTGGAATCTTTATCCTCAAAGTTAGAACCGGCCTTTAGTTCTGTCCATGCAAGCGTTGGTGACCAGAACATGCCTTTATGAGTTTCTATCTCTGTAACAGGAATACCCCTACCATTATCTTGAATTGAAAATTCATTGCTTGTTATATCAATGTCAATTTTGTTGGCATACTCTCCTTTTGTTCTAACAAATTCATCAACCGAATTATCAATAAGTTCATTAAATAACTTAACTAATCCCGGAACAAACTCTATTTCTTCTTCTACGAATTTATTGTCTTTAGTTATATAAACTGTTTGTTTTGATAAAGTTGTGCTACCTATATACATTCCCGGTCTCAGCAGCACATGTTCAATATCAGTTAAATGTTTTATTTCCTGTTTTTTCATAAGTTTCCTTTTGGGGTGCTTGAACCCAGATACATTCCTGAGCGCAAAAGTATATGGTCTTTTTCTGAGAGTTTTTTAATTTTTTGATTTTTTAATTCAGACAAAAATTCTCCTTATTTATTGGCTTTTCTAATTTCTGCTAATGGAGAAACTGCATCAGGATCACCACCAAAGATATAATCTAAAACTGCTTCTTTAACGCCATCTTTTTTTAGTTCTTCTGTAATTGCTTTACTTAATCTTTGAGCCTTATATACCGCCGAGTTACCTGCTGAAGCAAATCTATCTGCTTCTTTATTTTTATTTTCTACTGCCATTTTAATTCCTTATTTTTGAGTCTGTCTTATATTTATATCTGTATGTTAACTGATACCTGTTCCGTCAAAGTAAAATTCCCACTTTAATTCATCATATGAATTATTTTCGTATTCTCCTGTCATATCATGAATATCAGTTGTGTGAGTGATGAACCCATTATAGTCTATCATAAAACCAACAGGATTACCTTTAGTAAAATCAGATTTTTTCATCTTTGGTTGCTGTAATTCAAGTGCTAAATCATAACCAAAACCATGTGCATATAAACATCTATTAAATGCCAAAACATCTTTTGCTGATACAACGGCTTTCGTTCCTAATAATTCTGTAGTCATTTACTTCCTTCTTTATATAAATTATATCTAAAATTTGCTTAAAAGATTAAGCTTCTAGCGGTGACACAGAAGCTGTGTCACCGCCAAAGATAAAATCTAAAACAGCTTTTTTAGTTTCAGGATCTTTTAGCTTCTCTTTTCTATTGTTGCTTGCTTTTTTATATGCATTTACTACTTTAGTACCTACTCTTGTTAAATTATCGTTTTCTTCGTTGATGTTAAACTTTGCCATTTTGTGTCCTTTTGTTTTTGAGATAATTTCTATCTCTTTATATTATAATTATAGTAGAATGTATCTTAAAGGATACTTAATTTCCTAGACATTTCTTAAATTTAGTAATAACTCGTTTAGTTTTTCTTTGTCAAATTTTGTTTCAGGAAGTTCTAATTCCTCACACTCTTTTTCAAGTTCATCTCTCATATTTTTAACCAATTTAACCACATCTGCATGTTCTCGCAAAAAAGTATTATTTTTAACTGCTAAGACTTCTTGACGTTGTGATTCTTTAAGTCTTGGATTAAACTCATTATTTTCGACTAAATCCTGAAAAGAAAATAAGCTCTGCAAACTCTTAGCCAAATCTTTAAATTTATTATCACCAGCATTCTGTTTTGAACCCAATTTAAAAGTATTAAAACTCATACCCAAAAATCTTTTCTTAGCTAATTCAAAATTTAAGAAAAGCATCCTATTATCAAGAACTTTTTTGAATTCATTAGATGAGAATAAAACCATGCCAGAAACTTCATTAGCCCAGAGTAGGTCGAGCATATTGGGGTCGGATTTCATTGCGTTTTTAAAAAATTTCTTAGCTTCAAACAAATCTAAGTCATCATCAAATTTTCTACCAAACCTAACCTCTAATTCTGACATTAATTCCAATCTATCATCTTTAGTCATATTTTTTTTATCTAAGGTGTCAGGCGGTTCATTTAGCCCCAATAACTCTTTATTATCCCAAGTAAATACACCTTTTACATCCACATCCGAATTTGCTCCATTGAGATTGTGTAATGTACTACCAACCACTGTTAAGAAATGTAATGTTAATTTTTTATTATTTACAGTTAATGTCATGATTTTCCTTTAATTCTTGTTCTATAATTATAACATATTAACCTTAAGTCTAAATAAAATATTCAGGAAAATTATTCAATTCCTCATAAGTTCCTCTCTATTGTATTGGATTAGAGTTCCATTCTTCGAACTCCTGAATATACATAATAGCAAAGAAATATAAATTTATATAAAGTATATAAATCTATATAATAGTATAAAAAGTTATATACTATCCTTATTTACTGCTTCTTAGTAACTTCTATAGAACAATTTCTATAGTGGTATAAGAACTCCACAGTCATTAATTTTTTATACTGGTTTGGTACTATTCTATCCTAGCCAGTCTTAATGCTTCATTTAGTATGTTTATGGAAGCATTTATGTCTCTACCTTCTTCAAAATTACATTCAGAACATGAGTATATTCGCTCTTCGAGCGATAAACTCTCTTTTACTGAACCGCATCTTGAACAGGTTTTAGAGGAAGGATAATAAGTATCTATTTTAGATATACTAACTTGGTTTTCGTCAGCTTTATACTCTATTTTAGATACCAAATCACTCCATGCTATATTAGATATAGCTTTAGAC
>Ga0256842_1001204_pt1 | contig 21296 bp, 19 predicted proteins | sample 4559240metaG_FD_185973 | JGI IMG/M metagenome (GOLD analysis project Ga0256842, IMG submission 185973) | Hydrothermal vent microbial communities from Guaymas Basin, Mexico - 4559-240 | ecosystem: Environmental > Aquatic > Marine > Hydrothermal vents | place: Mexico: Guaymas Basin | collected... | reverse complement strand
ACTGCAAATAGAAATTTTAAGGGCAGGATGGGAAACAAAAATAGTTTCATCTACCTTGGAAGTCCTGCAACAGTAGCTGTTTCTGCCATAAAGGGAGAAATTTCTGATCCCAGAGAATTTTTTTAAAGAGGTGAAATATGTCTAAAATAAAAGGAAAAGTATGGAAATATGGTGATGACATAAACACAGATGTAATCTTTCCGGGAAAATATACTTACACAATAACAGATTTTAATGAAATGGCAAAGCACGCTCTTGAAGATCTGGATCCTGAATTTTCAAAAAATGTGAAAAAAGGTGATGTCATAGTTGCAGGATTTAACTTTGGTTGCGGAAGTTCAAGGGAACAGGCTGCATCCTGTCTTGTGGCAGCAGGGGTTGGGGCTGTAATTGCAAAATCCTTTTCAAGAATTTTCTTCAGAAATGCCATTAACTGGGGATTACCAGCCATTGACTGTCCAGAAATATTTGACCACGTAGAAAAGGGAGATGAAGTTGTAATAGATCTTGAAGAGGGAAAAATATATGCAAAGGGAAGGGAATTTTCCTTTCCTCCACTTAGGGATGAGGTAAAAGAAATCTTGATGTCCGGTGGTCTTATTAATTACCTTAAAAAAAATTTAGAAGAGGAGAAGTAAAATGGCAAAATACAAAATAGCATGGCTTCCTGGAGATGGTGTAGGTAAAGATGTAATGGAAGCCGCAAAAATTGTCCTTGACACACTAAAACTTGATGCAGAATATATCCATGGAGATATAGGATGGGAATTCTGGGTAAATGAGGGGAATCCTCTACCAGATAGGACAATTGAAATGATGAAAAAAACAGATTGCGCCCTTTTTGGAGCAATAACTTCAAAACCAAAGGATGAGGCTCAAAAGGAGTTAAAACCTGAACTTCAGGGTAAAGGTTATGTATACTCATCTCCCATAGTAAGGTTAAGACAACTTTTTGACCTTGCAGTAAATATGAGACCCTGCAAGGCATATAAGGGGAATCCTCTTAATTACAGGGATAACATAGATCTCGTAATATTTAGAGAAAACACAGAGGGGATGTACGCCGGTGTGGAATTTTATCCCGTAAAAAAAGATTTAAAAGAAGCCATGTTAAAATATAATAAGAAGATGGAAAAATTTATGGATATCCCGGAAGAGGATCTGGCAATTTCAACAAGGATTATGACTAAAAAAGGCTGTGAGAGAATCATAAGAGCTGCTTTTTCCTTTGCAAAAAAGAATGGGAGAAAAAGTGTAACCCTTGTTGAAAAACCAAATGTTTTAAGGGAAACTGGAGGGCTTATCACAAAAATAGCAAGAGAAATTGCAAAGGAATATCCAGATATAGAACTCTGGGAAACAAATATAGACGCCATGTGCATGTGGCTTGTAAAAAACCCTGAAAAATATAGTGTTTTGGTTGCTGAAAATCTCTTTGGAGATATCATTTCAGATCTTTCCGCCCAACTCGTTGGTGGACTTGGATTTGCATCAAGTGCAAATATAGGTGAAAACTATGCGGTATTTGAACCCACACATGGCTCTGCTCCAAAATATGCCGGTCAATATAAAGTAAACCCAATGGCAATGCTCCTCACAGTAAAACTTATGCTCGAATATTTAAAAGAAGAAGAAATGGCAAGAAAACTTGAAAACAGTATTGCAAAGGTAATTGAAGAGGGAAAAGTAAGGACCTACGACATGGGAGGAAATAACTCAACCCTTGAAGTGGCTGAAGAAGTGGCAAGAAATCTTTAAGGAGTAAAAAATGGGAAAAACAATCATTGAAAAGATATTTTCCACTCATTCAAAGGATGAAGTAAAACCAAATGAAACAATATGGATAGATTTAGATGTGAGATCTGCAAGGGACTTTGGTGGACCAAATGTGGTAAAACACTATGAAAGGGAATATGGAGATACTCCCCTTGAAAATTCAGAGAAAACTTTTTTTACCTTCGACCTGGTTGCCCCTGCAAAAAATATAAAATACGCGGTAAATCAATCCATTTGCAGGAAATTTGCCAGAAAACACAATATAAAGGTCTATGATGTGGATGCAGGTATTGGCTCCCACATTTTAATGGAGGAGGGATACATACTACCCGGCACAACAGCGGTTGGAACAGATAGTCACTATAACATTGTTGGAGCAATTGGTGCCTTTGGACAGGGAATGGGAGATGTGGATATTACTTTTATCTTTAAAACTGGCAGAAACTGGTTTGAGGTACCTAAAACAGTAAAAGTAAATATTAAGGGAAAATATGAATTTCCCATATCCGCAAAGGACATAACACTATACATATTAAAAAAGATAAAGACAGACTTTGCCCTTGGAAAGGCAATAGAGTTTTATGGGGAAAGTGTTGAAAATATGAAACTATTTGAAAGAATAACCCTCTGTTCCATGGTCACTGAAATGGGGGGAATAATAGGTTTTATCCCCTTTAAGGAAGAAACAATTGAAGAGGTCAAAAAGTTTACAGGAAGGGAGAATTTCCAGGTACACAAATCTGATGAAGATGCAGTATATGAAAGGGAAATTACAATAGATATAGATGGCATAAAACCCCAGATTGCTGCCCCACCACATCCCCACAATGTCTTTGATGTGGATGAATTAAAGGGAGAAAAGGTGAATTTAATTTTCATAGGTTCCTGTACAAATGGAAGGACGGAAGATATAGAAATGGCAGCTAAGATTTTAAAAGGTAGAAAAATTAAAGATGGGGTTATACTTGCAGTTGCACCTGCAACAAAAAGGGTCTATGGAGAACTACTTAAAAAGGGGGTGTTATCACAACTATTTGAATCAGGTGCAATAATTGTAAACCCTGGATGTGCAGGTTGTGCTGAGGGACATGTGGGTATGACCGGTGAAGGAGATGTGTCACTAAACACATCAAACAGAAACTTTCCGGGAAAGCAGGGTAGGGGAAAGACATTTTTGGTGAGCCCCCTTGTTGCTGCCGCATCTGCCATAACTGGAGAAATAACTTCTCCTGAAATTTTTCTTTAGGAGGTACTCTATGAAAGAGACAAAGATAAAGGGTAGGATCTGGTGCATCGTAGACGAAAGGGGGAATTTAATAGATGACATCGATACAGACATGATATTTCACAATTCTCATCTTCACATTACGGATATAAATGAGATGGGAAAATTTGCCTTTGGAAATTTAGAGGGCTGGAAAAATTTCCATGAAAAAGCCCAAAAGGGGGACATTTTAGTTGTGGGGAAAAACTTTGGAGCAGGTTCTTCAAGACAACAGGCGGTTGACTGTTTTATCTCCATTGGAATATCAGCCATCCTTGCAAAATCCTTTGGGGCAATCTATAAAAGAAATTGCATAAACTCTGGTCTTCCCATCTTGGAATATCCAGAAAGTGAAGTAATAGGAAAAAGTGGAGATGAAGTGGAAGTGGATTTTAAGACAGGGGAAATTTTAAACCTCACAAATGGGGAAAAAATTTACGCAAAGCCCTTTTCAAAGGTACAGATGGAAATATATCAGGCTGGGAACCTGTTTAATTTCGGTAAAAAATAGTTTTTTAAAGGAAAATCCACTTTTTTCCTGTAATTACAGAACCTAACCTATATGGTGCTTCATGTTTTATAGGTATCTGGACAAAAAAATTAAAGATAGAGCCTACTGAAATTAACAGTCTCCATGAATCTACAAAATTTCAAGATGAGATGCTCAAAGCCCTTAAATACCAAGTTGACAACAATTGGAGGGATACTATTCATAGAATCAAATCCTCAGGGTCAGAATATTTTACGATTATCACTTGAAGTGAAATTGACTTTTGCCAGAAAAATTTAAACCATTTCCAGTTTTAAGTTTTTCTTTTGCTTGCCCACCCTAAATGTCTCCCAAAGGTTTATAGAAGAGTAAAGGAGAATAATTTTAATTGTTAGTTTCTGACAAAAGATTTTATTTTGCCAGATTTTACTTTTTTCTCTTACTTGCCCCCCAAAACCTTCCTAAAAATTTTTGAAAAAAGTGCCAGACAAAAAAGAAAACTTCTTTCTTTTCTTCTCTATAAACCATGGTGGGGATTGTGTATTTCTACCTGACACCTTTTCCTTTTCCCAATTCCAAATTCCAAATCTAAAATCTTGTCTGATACCTTTTCTTCCCAAGGTTGAAGCTATTGAAAAGTAGTAAAAATTAGGAATAAAAAGAGGGGATAAAAATATTTCCATCACTTCCCCTCATTTTAATGAAGCATTTATTTATTTAAAATAAATCTTTTATAAATTGAAAATAGAATATCAGTTACATCTCTTGTTATATCTTCAAGTTTCTTTAGATCCTCCTGTGTGAAATCATCACCTGCTTCTTCAGGAGTTTCTCCCTTTTTGCTTACCTCTACAGCGCCAAAAACTTTTTCTCCTTTCATCAAAGGAACTCCTATAATCTTCTGGATTGCAACCGGTGGCCTTTCTTTTTTTCTCTCTTCAGGCCTTACATATCTTTTCTCTCTAACACTTTCAAAAAACTTCAGATGTTCAGCCTTATCGAATTCGTTGTCAATGAATCCCTTTTTCTGATTTATTAACTTCCACACAAATGATTTTCTGTAATTTTTGGGAATTGCCCCAGATTTCCTTAAGAATGTGGGATAGAGAAATTTTAGAATTTCTCTGTCATCTAAAATGAAGAGGGCAACCTCGTCTTCTTTTCTATTAAAAAGTGATATGAGATACTGGTAGAATAGTTGAAAACCATTTTCAAAAGCAACTTCATCGGGTATTTTTTCTTCAGTTTTTGCCTTTAAAAGTTTTAAAAAGTTTTCTCTATCCATAGTTATACCTCACTCCAAAATAACATTTTTCCCTATTATTTTAACATATAAATGTTGATTGTTATATTTAATATCTACAAAGCCACTTCCACCATAACTTTCCTGAAGTTCGCCAGTTGTCAAAATGTAATATCTGACAGTTATTGTATAGGGATATGTCCCCGGTTTAAGGTCATCAATTTTTAATATGCTTGAACAGGATGTGTGAAAATTTTTTGTACCTATGGTTATCTCAACAGAGCACTTCAGATTGGGAATGGATATTGCCTGAGAATTTATGTAAATAGAAAATTTCCTTTCTGTGGGTTGAGTTTTTATATTTTCATCCACTGGGGATTGATTTTGACTTACTTCTTCAGACTTTTCAGTAGGTGTGATGATCTTTTCTTTCTCTTCCACATTTTTGAATGTATTTTCAGATTTATTTTTGAGGAAGTTTTCACTTTTACTGTTTAAGTCTTCTTTCTCCGATAGGATTTCTGCTTTCTGGAATTCGGGGAATTTTTCATTCAAAATCTTTGTATATTTAGATTTTGCACCTTGATTTCCAATTAAATCAGCACACTTAATTAATTTTAAAATTACATTTTTTTTGTCTGGGGAAATCTTATTTAATTTTTCCAGTGTATCAAAGGCTTTTTGATAGTTCCCTGTCATCATATATATTTCTGATAGAGAGGCTAAAAACTTTTCGTTGTCTGGTTGAAGAGAAATGGCTGAATTTAGATCTTTAATGGCCTCATCATATTTTTTTCTCTTTTTTTCTATCTGGGATTTGATAAAAAATATTTCTGGATATCTGTTTGTAATTTGAAGTAGTTTTGAACAATATTCAAGACTTTTTTCAAAATCACCTTTCTCAAAGTAGAGTTTGCTTAAATGATACAGTGATTCCTCATTTGAAGGATCTTTTTTTAGAATTTTCCCCCATGAAATTATTGCCTGGTCATAATTTCTGAGTTTTTCATAAAGTAAAGCGTCATCTCTTAATTTATTTCCTTCATTAATCTCCTTCTTCTGGTTGTTGACGATTTTATTTTGAGGGGAATGCTTATTTGATTTAAGATGAGGTATTATAAAGAAAATTATTGATATAAAAAAAGCAGCTATAAAGATAATAAGAATAGAAATAACCAAGAATTTTTTTACCCCACTTTTTCCTTTTATCTTATAACCACAGTTTGGACATTTTAAAAGCCCTTCTTTTATTGGAGATTTACAATTTGGACATAGATTAACTTTTTTTCCCTGTTTTAGTTTTTCCCCACTTTCTTTTAATTTAAGTCCACAATGAGGGCATATGATGGCATCTTCTTCCAAATGGGAAAAACAATTTGGGCAAATTCCAGAACTTTTAAAAATTTCATCTACATTAGTATCATTTTCAGCAAGTTTACTTTCCACAGGCTGGGTAACTTCATTTGTAATTAAATCGGTCATATTTTCTTTAGAAACAAATTCAGTTTGCTCAATAAGATCTGCACCACAATTTATGCAAAACCTTGAATCATCGTTGTTTTCAGTTCCACATTTGGGACATTTGACCATTTGAATTTCCTCAGTAAAGTACTTTATAAGCTATAAGTTCTTCTTCAAATCCCTTTACCCTTACCGGCCCAACCTGTTCCAGATGGTATTTCTGCTTTAATAGCGATTTGGTGTATTCTCCTATGATAATTTCTCCCGGTTGTGCTACCTGTGATTCAAATCTGCTTGCAAGATTTACAGTATCACCTATTGCAGTGTAATCCAGACGTTTGTCTGAACCAAAGTTTCCACACATGGCATTTCCACTATTTATCCCAATTCTGAGGGAAAACTTATGTTTAAACTTATTTGATTCATTTATTTTTTGTATGGCTTTTTGTATTTCAATTGCAGTTTTTACTGCTCTGTCTGCATGATCTGGTTGATCTATTGGGGCACCAAAGGTAATCATAACAGCATCTCCAATATACTTATCAAGTGTTCCCTCGTGTTCAAATACTATGTCGGTTATGGAATTGAAAATGGTTTTTAAAATTTCTGCAATTTCGGAGGGGCTTACCCTGTTGGTTAACACAGTAAATTTTACGATATCACAAAATATTACCGATATCTCCTTTTCTTCAGGGATTACCAACTTTTCAAGTTTTTCAGATGTAATGTTGCTTATCAGATTTGGGGAAAAATATCTTTCAAGTCTTTTTCTGATAACCTTTTCCCTCTCTATTTCATAACTCAATCTAAATTTTTCAATGGCAGTTGCTGCAAGCATTGAAATTATGGAGAGTACATATAGATCTATTTCACTAAACTGATTTTTAAAGATTACAGAATCCACATATATTATTCCAATAACCTTTTCATTTATCCAGAGAGGTACACACATACAGGAATGAATTTGTTGCATGATTACACTTTCAAATTGAGAAAATCTCTGATCGGAAACTGCATCTTCGGTGAGAATTGAAATTCCTTCATCAAATACTTTATTAACAATACTTTTGCTGAAAGTTATGCTTATTTTTTTACCAGGTTTTTCTCTGTGTTTTACGATTTTAGGCTTTAATTTCTTTTCCCTTTCATCATAGAGCATTAAAAAGCCCCTATCGGCATTTAAAAACTTAAAGACCATATCCATAACATTATTCAAAACAATGTCTAAATTATCAGAATTTAACAGTGTCTTGGCAGATTCAAAGATCGTATTTATGATTCTGAGTTGCGTTTGCTGTTCTATTTTTTCAGAGACAGGTATTCCCTCAACATTTGTAAATTGAGATATGGGAATAGCTATGGTTTTGTTCTTGTTTGTTTCAAAATCATCTTCCAGACTGACTTCAGATTTTTCAGTTATAAATTTGAGGGTGAAATCCCCAATTTTTATGATATCACCATTTTCAAGTTTTTTCTTATCTATAAGTTCTCCGTTTACAAAGGTACCATTTGAACTACCTCTATCTTCAATATAGTAATCATTTCCCATTCTGGTGATAACGGCATGGTGTCTTGAAACTTCACTGCTTGTTAACACTATGTCACAGGTGGGATATCTCCCTAAGCTTATTTCACTTTTATCAAAATCATCCAGAATAACTTTTCGAGAATAGAGTGGCCCTTCTATTTCAAAGAAGTTTTTCTCTTTACGGCTCAATTTTTATTTCCTCCCCGGAAGAAATTAAGACTGGTTTGATGGGAATATTTTTATAATGGTTTAATTCTTCTTCAATTTCCTCAAAAAATGGTTTTTTATAGTGAATTACAAAAATTTTTACTTTTCTCTTTATCTCTTTTATGGATTCAACAAATTTTTCTGGATATAGATGTTTTGAATCTATTGAAATTTTTTTGAGTCTATTGGGAAAGGAAAGTTCTATAAAGGCGGCTTTTATCCTATCATCTTCATTAATTTCTTTGATGACTTTTTCAAGAGATATTGTATCGGATGAGAAAATAGCACCTATATTTTCATTGATATCTATTATTTTAACACCATATGTTGGGACAATGTGCTCTGATGGAAATAGTTTTAATTCATAGTGTTCAATGGAAAATTTTTCAAGGGAAGCAACCTTTTTGAATTTCATAAATTTATCTTCTCTTCCAAATTTCTCCTTTGAAATCCTTTCAAAATTGGGCCAGAGAATATCGTTGAAAACTAATTCCTTCAAATAATCAATATTTTCAGGAGTACTAATTATTGTTGGGGTAAAGTTAAAGGGGATAACATTGTCAATATAAATTGGAAGGGTTGCAGTGTGGTCCATATGAACATGAGTAATTAAAATGTATTTTACATTTTTCTGCTTTTCTATCTCAAGCCCTATTCCAAGACTTCCTGCATCAATTGCAATTAAGCCATCCACCAGGAAAGAAGAAAGGAAAAATCCTTTATCGTTGTTTTCTGGACATGTAGAAATGGATTTAATGACCATATATTTAAATCCCATTTAAAAGTTTCTTTTCAAAATAAATATACCATAATTACCTATGGAAAATAAAGGCCTGAAATATTTTAGTTCTCTATTTAGAAAATAGAGTTTTATTACATTTATTTTTCTTCCCTTTTTTTTGATTATAATTCTTCTTTTGTTCTTTAATTTTTCTGTGGATATTAATTCCCTGATTTTATACTTTGTGGAGAGGATGTGAACAATATCCTCCTTGTTTACAAATATATATTTCGTTTTATATTTTTTTAAAAGTGCCACAAGTTCAAGTTCCTTCTTAGAATTTAAAATGGTATAGTAATTGAGAATTCTTCTTTGAGTAGTTTTATCCTCTAAAAATCCATCTGCTATTACCGGATGGTTTGTATAATATTCAAGTTCATATCCCAACCCCCACATCGCTATAATGGGGATTTTAGGAGGGATGTTCTTCTTAATATATTCATATGCCAGAATTCTATTTAGATCCATCTTTCTATTTATTGTTGAAATCGATTGAAGGAAGAAAAGAACTGTAAAAGTCAGGTATAGAGATGTCATGAATATTTTCATTTTTTTATGTTTTAATTTGGGCAGTAATATTGAGGCAACTATTGAAGCGAAAAGAATGAAATATGGTATTGTCCTTTTAAAGGCAACTCCAGAGAAAAAGAAAAAAAATGTTGGAACAAGGTATGTGTGTATTTGAAGTTTTTTAATCTCCTCCCTTAAGTTTTTTTCCATAAATGCATGTAAAAAAATGAGTATGAAGATAAATATGGAAATTAGTAGATAAAAGCCTTTAAGTGGAAGTAGTTCCTTAACTCCCCTCTCATATATTTCTAAAAAGTTGTTTATTCCCCCTGTGAAAAAGTATCTATAAAAGCGAATTGCAATTAAAAATAATAATGAAATTGCTGGAATGTACAGGATAAATTTAAGAAGAGATTTGTTTTTTATCTTTTCCGAAATTGTATAGTGAAAAAAGATTGAAATTAGCAGAAGATTTAAAAAAAGAATGTGAAAGAAATTTAATTTGTAGTACTTGAAAAAAAGAGAAACATTTATTCCCACAAATATTAAGAGGAAAAGGGTGTGGACCTTTTTGTGAGATATGGTTTTAAAGTAGGTGCTCTCAATTGTTATGCCCAGAAGAAGTGGAAAGGTCAAAAGGGGAAAAAGTCTCCAGAAGCCCATTCCCACTACAAATGAAATGAGAAAGAAAATTTTATCTCTGGTGGCTATTTTTTCAGAAACTTGGATTTTCTTAAGAAGGAATAAAATGGCCAATAAAAATACCACAGAAGGAATTTCACCTCTAAAGAAAAGATGAGAACTTCTTATGAAAAATGGGGGAAATAGGGAAAAAAATAGGGTAAAAAGCACTGAATAAAGGAAATTTCCATTAAGAAAAAAGAGTAAAAGAAAAAATATTGTGGTTAAGAGTGCCCCCCACAGGATGTTTAATATGGCAATTTTTTTCTTTTCTTCAATGTTATTTAATGGAAGTAGTTTTTCAAACAGATATGCGGAATAAATTAAAAGTGGTGGGGCTATTTTTGCTGAATCTCTCTTTTCCTTTTTTACAAATAGATTGTCTTTAAAGGAAATTGATCCATTTTTTTTTAAATTCTGGAGTGTCCTCAAATAGAATGTGGAATCTGTTTGGAAATAAAAGTGGTTAAAATCTATGGGCAGAAACCTTGTGGTTAAGGAAAAGGCAAAAATTAATATAGCTGTAAAAAATAACTTTTTATTTGCCATACTTTTCAATTACATAACTTATTGCTTCATCTTTTGTTTTAATCTTTTCTTCAAGTTGAAGATTTTCAATTTCTTTTAATATTTTCCCAAATAGTGGTGATGGCTTAAAATTTAAGGCAATTAGATCTTTTCCAGTTATAAGTCTTGGGGGCTTTAACTCCTCTGTTGTAAATTCTTCCAATTTTCTTTTACAAAACTCATAATTTTCAAGATTGCCATGACTTGCAAGGCAATCAAGTCTGTGTAGTTCAAGATGTTCTTCAAAGTTTTCCATTGCGAGAAATCTTTTAAGTCTGGAAAGCCTCATCTTTTTTACATTTATAAACTTGAGATGATTTCTCACCAGTTTGGATATCAAATGTATCTCTCTGTTGCTAAATTTCAAATCCTTTAAAATTTCAACAGAAAGTTTTTCCCCTAAGAAAGCATGGCGATTAAATCTTATTCTATCTCTTAATCTAAAAGTTATGGGCTTTGCTATGTCGTGTAATAAAATTCCAAAGGCTAAGGTGGTAGAAAGGGGATACTTTGCCATTTTAAACATAAGCAGTGTGTGGGTGAAAACATCTCCTTCGGGATGAAATTTTTCGGGTTGTGGAATTCCCACCATTGCGGATACATGGGGTAAAATAAATTGTAAAAGTTCACTCTCCCTTAAGAGGGAAAGACCTGTGTGACCATTCGCTTCCGTGAATGTTTTTATTAATTCATCCCTTATTCTCTCTTTGCTAACAGTTAAAATTTGATGTGCATATTTTTTTATGGTTTTAAAGGTATATTCTTCTATTTTGAAATTCAAAATGGTGGAAAATCTAATGGCTCTGAGTAATCTCAGTTTATCTTCTTCAAATCTTTTAACTGGATTACCAATGGTCCTTATCGTTCTTGATTCTATATCCTTAAGTCCACCAACATAATCAATAACTTCATCTTTTATGGGATCATAAAAAAGGCCGTTAATTGTAAAATCTCTTCTATTTGCATCCTGTAGTGGACAGGTAAAGTAAACATAATCGGGATGTCTGCCATCGGAATATTTTCCTTCTGCTCTGAAGGTGGTTATTTCATAGTTTATGCCATCAACAACCACAACTATTACTCCAAATTTTGCTCCCACATCTATGGTTTTTTTAAATATTTTTTTTACTTCATTTGGGGTGGCACTTGTTGCTATGTCAATGTCTTTTATGGGTCTTGAAAGTATGGAATCCCTCACACATCCCCCTGCAAAGAAGGCTTCATGTCCCTTTTCCCTTAGTTTTTTTACAATATAAATTCCCCCTTCGAATATTTTTCTATCTACATTTTGAACCATGTTGAGTTTTTTTGAATCCAGCATAAGTGACAATTTTAACAGTTTTGGGAAATTTTTTTAAGGTTTATTGAATTTTTTTGATAAATGTGATTAAATTAAAGTGAAGAATTGTTTTTGGAGGGTAAAAATGAAAAAGACATTATTAACTTCATTTTTCCTTTTTTTATCGCTTATTTTCCTCTTTGCCTCTGGAAATTTTCACATTGAAAATAAATTTATGGCTATAGAAAATCTGCATGATCTTTCAAGAAATATAGAATTGAAGATGAACTCCATTGATAGGGTAATCCCACAGGAAAGATTTAAAGGAAGTTTTTTAAATGTACTAAATCTGGATCCCTCATGCGTTAACCTTAAAATTGAAGATGGCATGGATAAAGGCGGATATGTTGATTTTTTGATAAATAGTGCAAACTGTAGCACAAATTCCAATAGTTATCTAATCAGGATTTTTAAAGGGGAAGGTGGCACTTTTACGAAAGTCCAGTTTTTATTTAATGGTAAACACACTTTAGAAGATATTTTGGATATTGATTGTGTAAATGTTTCTGTGGAAGAAGAAGATGATCACCTGGGAATTACTTTTGATTTTAATGGATGTGATGAAGTTAGTGGTAGAGTGTTTTTAGATATTTATTTCCATGAAGAAAACGGGAACTCTGTCCTGGATGATATCTCCCTTTCCTATGACAGAGATTTTTCCCCGGATGAGTTTGTAAACTTCATTTCCGAAAATTGTGAAACAACTTGTACATATAACTTAAGTGAGCCCTATGGTGGAGATGATAAAACCTATTATAGAGACCTGATAGTGGATTTTTCAAATAATGAAGAGTATCCGATAGATGGAAATGTGGTATATGTTCTTCAGTTTGATGAAAATGGTGATAGAACATATGTTAAATTAACTGACTATGAAAATAATCTTCTCTATTACGATCCCACAGACTTTCTCGTTTCTTTTCTGGAAGATAATTTCTGTGCGGATGTAAAGGTTTCAAAAGAAGATATGGGAAATAGTAAATATCACGCTGAAATAGATGCTGAACTCCATTCAAATGAGTGTGAAAATAACAACTACAATTTAAATGGAGTTTTAAAAATAAGTTACTATCTTGTTGAAAAAGATGGTGACCTATTTTTTGATTCTCTTGATAATGTCGAATATGAGGAAGGAGAGGGAAAATACTTGTATATTGAATATAATGGAAATGTATGGGAGATTGACTTCTATGAAATTTTTAACTTTAATGAAATAGAAGAAGTTGCGGGAAATTACAAATTGGTAGGGAGTTTAACAATTTCAGAAGATGAGGAAGTATCCTATGATATATATCTTGAAGATCTTGAAAATTCAGAAGTTATTTTTCATTTTTCCTCTGAAAACGAGGAAAAACTTAAATTTATAAATAAGAAGAGTTATCCATATGCAGGTAAAAGTTTATTTGACCTTCCAGAGATAGAGGTTTTTAGCATGGGAAATTTGAAGCAGTTTGTAAAACCTGAATTTACCTTTAATTTTACCTATGGTAATTTTGATGAGGCTGAAGTAAATGTTGTATTTCACCTCAGAACTGTGGTGGGAGATAATGAGATAAAAAATAAAATTGAAAAAAGTTTCGCCATTCAAATTCCCGAGGGTGGAAAATACTCAATAGATTTTCTCAATATTTTTCAGTTTATTGGTTATAAGGATTTTTAGAAGTGGAAAATTTTATGGTTTCCCTTCCCCGATAAAGGGGAAGGGAACTAAGAAAACTACTTCTTTGATAATTTTGCATGTATCTCTTCTTTTTCCCTGTGCTTTGCCATGTGTCTTAGCATTTTTGCTTCCTTTTTGATTTCCACAAGGGTTTCTTTTAGTTTTGCATATCCATACCAGGTGGTGTAATCTGGCATGAAGTGAAAGGCTGCCTGATATGTTTTCATTCTGTAGTCCATAAACATTTCATAAAGTAATTCTTCAATGTGGTTGTCAACTTCATAAAAACTTAAGAGATCTGGATAGGGCCAGGTATCTTGATTTGTTTTCTTTTTTAGAATTCCATCCTTATAAAGATCTTTGACAATATTTATTGCCTCAGCAAAGATTTTATCTGCGGCCTTAATCATCAAATCGGCATTTTTGAGATTTTGCTTTGCAAAGTTCTCCGAATGACACTTTTTGCAGGTATTTAACATTCTTTCTCTTTCTCTGTCAAAAGATGCTTTGTCAAGTCTTGCCATATTTGCTGCTTTTACGAGTTTAAGTCTTGGGGTGGGTTTTCCATTTGCATCTAATACCCCTAAAGCCTGTAAAATGGTTACTCTGTAGCCAAGCCATTCTTTATCGGGTTCAGGGAGTCTAAGTGCTAAAAATCCCCATGCGGTCATTACTCTATGATCTCCATTTGGCATGTGGCAGTCCTGACAGGTTGGGCCCCTATGGGCCTTCTTATTTGTTTCATATGCTGCACCATGTTTTGAGTGTTCCCACATTTCCCACTGGGCATGATCAAATCCAGTATGGCAACTATTACATGCTTCAGGTTCTCTTGCCTCTTCAACTGAAAATGCATGTCTTGTGTGGCAGTTCTGGCAATCCATACCATATTTGTAGTATTTTCTAAATTCTGAATTTTTCCTCACCTCTTCATCCTTCATCCCTAAATTATGGCAACCGTTACAACCCTTTTGTCCTGCAATAAAAGCCTCTGGCTCCTGATGATAAAAATTCGGAAATGCTGTAACTGGCAACAATCCTAAGAAATGTTTTCCACTCATATATTGCTGCGCCTGTTTTTTATGACATTTCTCACATGTTGCAATTGTAGGAAGTTTTGCCTTATCAGCATCATTTGCATTCATGTGAGCACTACCATGACAGGTTTTACAGGTCAGGAATTTTGCCATTTTTCCTCTGTTAAAATCTTTCACAATTCCTGGTGTGACTTTTTTATGACACTCCTCACATTTAGATGGTTTAGAAAATAGATTAATGGTGGAAAGAAGAAAGAGAAGTGTGAAAAAGAGGATTGTTTTTTTCCCTTTTTCCATAGGACCTCCTTTTTTGGGATTATTTGAAATTATATTATATTATATTACAAAAGAAAGTGGTCTATAAATAACTTTTTAGTCTTTTTTGTGAAAAATTAATCTTTTTGATAAAAAAAATGTTATCATTTTCTTTTTTTAACAATTGGTTTGGTGAGATGAGAATTATTGTTTTGGCAATACTTATTTCTTTTTTGAATTTTTGTAATCTTGAGAAGGTATCAATTACAAATCAGGGAGGAATTTCAAACAGTGAAAGAAAAATTATCCTTGAAATAGGAAATAGGAAAGTATCTTTGGGAATGTGGAAAAGTTATTTAAATAGTATGACGCCAGATGAGGAAATGGGAAATGATATACTTTCTAAACTGTTTGATGAATTTATTGAAAGAGAGATGATTTATACCTATGCACTTGAGATTGGATTTCAAATAAAAGATATGGAATATAAAAAATTTTTAGGAAAACTTGGTCTGGATGATACCAAAGAGAATAGGGAAACTTTTATAGTAGCGAATTTTATAAGGGAAGAAATAAAAAATAAAATATTCATTTCTCAGGAAGAATTAAAAAAATATTATGGAGAGCACTATTCTGAGTTTAGACAAAAGAAATTATATCACATAAAAGAAATTGTGGTTAATAATAAGGAATTAGCCCAGGAGATTCACAGTGAACTTATGAAAAATGGTGTTTTGAGATTTGGAAATTTTGCCAGGGAGTATTCCATATCTCCCTCTGCAATAAATGGAGGGGATCTGGGATACTTTTCCAGAAATCAGTTGCCACCGGAATTTGAGAAAATAATTTTTTCTTTAAGGCCCGGAAAAATAAGTAAAGTAATAAGAACTAAGTATGGATATCACATCTTTTATCTTGAAGAGGTTATTGGGGAACACCAGTTAAAATTTTATGAGGTGAAGGGAAAAATTGATTCCATTTTGAGAGAAAGGAGAGAAAAAATGATGTACAATAATTTGTTAAAAAAACTTAGAAGGAAATACAAAATAAAAGTTATTAACAAAAATTTAAATTTCAATTATAAGGGAAATTTTTCAATGTGAAATGGAGGTTAAAAAAGTATGAAGAGATATCTATTTTCTTTAATACTGATGATTTTAATGGCTTTTGTAGGTCAGGGAAAGATAGTGGAGTGTATTGTAGCTCAGGTAAATAAAGACTGTATAACACTTTCAAGGCTGAACAAAGAGCTTTCAAGATTGAAGAAATATTTTAAAAGTAAATATGAGGGCAAAGAATATGAGAAGAAATTAGAAGAAGCTGAAAGTAAATTGTTAAATAACATGATAGATGAAATGCTTTTAATTCAAAAAGCGAAAGAAATGGGGATGGATGAGGACCTTGACCTTGAAGCAGAAGCCATCAGGGATAAGATCATGAAAAATTATGGGATACCATCCATAGATGCACTGAAGGAGAGTTTGAAACAACAGGGGGTGACCTACGATGAATACATGGAGAATTTGAAAAAACAGATTTTAATAAGCAGATTGAGAGGGGCCGTCCTTCATAGAAATGTTAAGATCCTATCTTCTGATGTTAAAAAATACTATGAAGAGCATAAGGAGGAATTTAGGGTTCCTGCTGTATATCATTTGAGAGAAATAGTGGTATATTTTAAAAATAAGAAAAAGGAAATTGCACGAAAGAAAATTGAAGATGCTTACAATCAATTGGTCTCTGGTAAGGATTTTAAAGATGTCGCCATAAATTTTTCTGAGGGCCCCACAGCAAGAGATGGAGGGGATATTGGTGAGTTTAAATATAAAGAACTTTCACCTAAGATTGCAGATGCTGTGAAAAAGTTGAAGGTGGGTGAATTCAGTAAAATAATAGAAACAAATTATGGGTATGAAATGGTTCAACTGGTTGCAAAGAAAGAATCCTATTTGAAACCCTTCAAAGATGTGAAGGATGAGATAGAAAACAAGTTGTTCATAGAAAAGTCTGAACCTGCCATGAAAAAGTATGTGGAGAAATTAAAAAGTGAAAGTTATATATACGTTTTTCCCCCTTATAGAAAATATTATACGGAGGATAACAGGTTTGAGACTGGATCTCTATCTGAAGGTAAGTAGACTCATAAATAGAAGAAGTAAAGCAAAGGAAATGTGTGATAAGGGACTTATAAAGGTAAATGGTAAGATTTCCAAACCTTCTCATGCTGTGAAAGTGGGAGATCTAATAGAGATAGATTTTTTAAACAAATTTTTAAAGGTGATGGTTTTAGAAATACCTCAAGGTAAAAATGTATCCAAAAGGGAGTCCTCACTTTTATATAAAGTAGTTGAAAAGAAGAAAAGGGATTTATTTATTGGAGATATTGATGAATAAAATTCAATTTATTGAGGATTTAAAGGAAAAAGATATTGTTGTTAAATCCATTTTTTTCGTATCCAAAAAAGAATTGAAAAAGACAAGGCAAAATAAAGACTATCTTTTTCTTACCCTAAAAGACAAAACAGGGGAACTATCCGCATTTTTATTTGAGAATGTTGATTCTTTCAAGGATCTATTTGAGGAAGAATCATATATTTTTGTAGAAGGCATTACAAATGAATTCAATCAAAATATAAATTTGAGAATTTCAAAGATAGAAAAGGTGGATGAAAGTAATATAAATATTGAGGATTTTTTAACTCAAAAGGGTGTTGATGGTGAAACTTTCTTTTCCGATGTCTTAGATTTTATAGATGAAAATGTTAAGGATAAACATGTTAAAAAACTTATTGGAATGGTATTGAGTGATCCCCATGTAGTTGCTGCAATAAAGGAACATCCCGCTGCATTAAAAATGCACCATGCAATTAGGGGTGGCCTTGTGGAGCATGTGCTGTCTATGTTAAAACTTTCTAAAAAAATTGTTGAACACTATAGAGATTTTCCATCCGATGCAGGCATAAAAATAAACGAGGATTTGCTATATGCAGGGGTTATATTTCACGACATTGGAAAAATGTGGGAAATTTCTGGAAAAAATGAAAATTATTCCTTTAGCGACGAAGGAAAACTGTTGGGGCATATATCAATAGGTTTTGATTTAGTGAGCAAATATATTGATAAAATACCTGAATTTCCGTCAACTTTAAAATTGTGCATTTTACATTTGATATTAAGTCATCATGGAGAGAGGGAATATGGTTCCCCTGTAACTCCCAAAATACCTGAAGCCTTAATTTTACATTATGTTGATAATTTAGATGCAAAACTATACTCCATTTTTAATTCCAGAAAAAGTTCCAGAAATGCCATGTGGACGTCCAATCAAAATGCTTTGAGAAAAGAAATTTTTATAGGGTGTAGCAACGATAATTCTGAGGAAAAAATTGAAAATGAAGAAAGTGATGGAGATGAAATCCCCTTTTAATGTGGATAGGAGTCAGATATTAAATCTGACCCCTTATTTTTTCTCTTTATTTGTTCAAATTTTGCATAACCTGCATAAAATTACCTTCCATCTTTTGATACCCAGAAGGAACACCAAAAAATGAGGCAGGAGCACTTCCATATTTTACTTCTTTAATTTCACTTGCTGTCTTTGTGTTTTTACCCATCATTCCCATTGTAATAGTTGTTTTAACGGGGTATGCACCATTTAATTTTTTCATCTCCTCCACCATGTTTTTAACCATTGGATTTGAAAAAGCCATGACCTGATTAAATTTTTCAAAAAGATTCGTATTTACTTTGATATCCTTTGTGGCATATATTTCCATATTCATGCTTATCTTCATTGGCGCATTATTATCTTGGGTGGAAGTGACGATGAATTTTTCGCAGTTCCAGTTGTTTATTTTAGCTGTCTCACCTGTCTTTTTTAAATTAAATTTCAGGTTAAACATCTTCATCATCTGCTCCATCTGAGGGGGAAGTTGTATGGGTAAAGAAAATACCGCATATTTATGTGTCTTATCATTTACGAAGTATAGTTTATTTTCGTTCCCCTTAAAAATAACCCTCACATCACCATTTTTAGTTGCCACGGAATTTGCAGTGAACCATATTTCACTTATGGTATCCTTTGTCTGTCCCATGGCCTGGGAATGGGTTACCTTTTTTAAGTAAGTGTCCGCAGAAACAAACCCCAAACATAAAGTAAAAATTAAAAAAAAGAGAATAAGTTTTCTATTCATTTTTCCTCCTAAAAAATTTTATTGTTTATTTTAAAATAAAATTAAAATTTTTTAAACACCTTTTTATCAATTTGGTAATATAATAAATATTTAGCCATAAAGTGGTGCAGGCAGACGCTGTCTTATTGACAGAGGAAAGTCCGGACTCCACAGGGCAGCAGGCCACCTAACAGGTGGGAGGGGAAACCCTACGGAAAGTGCCACAGAAAATATACCGCCCCAGAAGGGGTAAGGGTGAAAAGGTGGGGTAAGAGCCCACCGGTCAGGCGGTGACGTCTGACGCATGGTAAACCCCCTGCGGAGCAAGGCCAAATAGGGAGGCGTTTGAGGCTGGCCCGGCCGATGCCTTCGGGTAGGCCGCTGAAGTCTACAGGTGACTGTGGACTTAGATGAATGTCTGCCAGATACAGAATCCGGCTTATGCACCACTTTGTGGCTCTATCTATGGAATTAAAAAATGAGCGGATCAACTTTTGGAAAATTCCTGAAAATAATCACATTTGGTGAAAGCCATGGTCCCTATGTGGGGGTTGTAATGGATGGAGTTAGACCAAATATTCCCATTTCAAAAGAAGAGATAGAAAGGGAACTTAAAAGAAGGAGACCTTCTTTTCACTTTTCATCAACAGATAGAAAAGAGAGAGACGAAGTGGAGATATTGAGTGGAGTGTTTGAAGGGAAAACCACTGGACATCCAATTTGTATTGTTGTTAAGAATAAAAATTACAGGTCAGAAGATTATGAAAATATTAAAAATTTATTCAGACCAGGTCACGCAGATTTTGCCCTTTTTAAAAAGTATGGGATAAGGGATTTTAGAGGAGGAGGAAGACTGTCAGGAAGAGAAACTGTCGGCAGAGTTATTGCAGGTTCCATTTGTAAGAAGATTTTGAGTGAATATAAAATCTATATTTATGGAGGGGTAATACAGATTGGAGATGTTCAGGCTGAGATTTTTGACAGGAATTTTGTTGAAAAAAATCCCCTTAAGTTTTCAGACCCAGGAAAATTCCGTGAGGCGGAAAAGTTGTTAAAAGGTATAAAGAAAAGGGGTGATTCCATTGGTGGAAAGGTCAAAATTTTTGTAGAGGGCTTGATGCCGGGAATTGGCGATCCAGTTTTTGATAAATTGGATGCCCTCCTTACAGCGGGAATAATGTCAATTGGAAGTGTAAAGGGAGTTGAAATTGGAAGGGGATTTAAAGTTTCAGAAATGAAGGGGAGTGAAAACAATGACCAATTTTCACAGAATGGATTTTTGACCAATAATTCAGGTGGAATTTTAGGAGGAATTTCAAATGGGGATAGGATTGAGATAACCTTCAGTGTGAAACCAACCCCTTCAATTTCCATTGAGCAGAGTTTCCTCAGTGAAACTGGAAATATTGTAAAGGAAAGGATATCTGGAAGGCATGATTTATGCATATGTCCCAGGATTGTTCCTGTGGCTGAATCAATGGTTGCAATTGTTCTAACAGATTCAATTTTATACCAGGAAAAAATTAAAAATATGGATGAAATTGAAAAAAAGAGGATGATTGTAGATCTCATTGATGTTGAAATATTGAATTTGCTCAGCCAGAGATTTAAAGTAGCGGGTGAGATAATGGAGTTGAAGGTTAAAAATAAAAAACCCGCTTTTTCAAAGAATAGAGAAGAGGAAATATTAAATCTGTGCAGGGAATTTTCAGAAATCTCAGGTGTTGATGAAGAGAAAATAGTAAAGATTTATAAAAAAATTTTAGAACTTTCAAAAAGGGGATATGAAGAAAGTAAATAGTTTTTTACTTCTATTTTTTTTCCTTTATTTTATCCTGCTAATTTTTCTCTCCCATAAATTTCTATTTTTCAAAAGATGGTTTTATACATTTATCTGGTGGGGATATATTCTCTTTTTTGATTTTTATTTCAGGAAAATTAGAGGTTTTTCATTATTTTCAAGAGGGATTTTTAAATTTCTCAGGGGGATATTTTTTTCAGTTTTTATCTGGAATATATTTGAAATATACAACCTAATTTTAAAAAATTGGAGTTATTATAACTTACCCATTTCAAGATATGAAAGGTATCTTGGATATTTTCTGGGATTTGGAACTGTTGTCTATGGGATTTTAATTTCAACGGAAATTCTCTTTTATCTTTTTGGAGGAAAGATCTTTGAAATTGACATCTATTCATTTTTTTTGGGTAGAAAAAAGTTTTCTCTTTTTTTAGGGATAACTTTTTTAATCCTTCCACTTTTATTTTCCAGATATTTTTTCCCTCTTATCTGGCTTTCATTTATTTTTCTTTTTGTTCCAATGT
>Ga0256842_1001203_pt1 | contig 21309 bp, 22 predicted proteins | sample 4559240metaG_FD_185973 | JGI IMG/M metagenome (GOLD analysis project Ga0256842, IMG submission 185973) | Hydrothermal vent microbial communities from Guaymas Basin, Mexico - 4559-240 | ecosystem: Environmental > Aquatic > Marine > Hydrothermal vents | place: Mexico: Guaymas Basin | collected... | reverse complement strand
AAAAACCTTCTATTAATTTTACTGAAAAGGATAGAGTTTTACTTATTAATTCCATTAATAAAAGCTCTCAAAATAATACTTGTATGGGACTTATATTAATTTAATTTTTATCGAATTCAGGTTATTAAATTTTTAAGATAAAACTGTAGTCTTTTTTCCATAATTATATACTTTCTTAATTTTTTATTAAATTATATCAGAAATATAATTAGTTTATATATTTTTTAGATAGATAGAGGGTAGTTTTTTAGAGATAGTAGGCAGAGCCTACTATTATAAAAGAAAAGAGAGCTATTAAACTCTAGCCTCTTCTCTTTTTTGAAGCATTGCCCAATAAGCATCAACATTTTTTTGAATTTCATCAATAACATGTCTATATTGAGGTTTAAATAGGTGTTTATATCTTCCTTGCGCACCTAAATAGTCTTCTACTTTAATAATGTTTTTAGGACGATATAAAATATTTAACTCATGTCCATCAATAATCTCATAGATTGGGAACATTAAAGAGTCTGTTGCTAAATCAGTTACTGCAATAGTATCTTTTGGGTCAAATTTCCACTCTGTAGTACATGCTGATACTGTATTAATAAAACAAGGTCCTTCTGTTTCAAGTGCTTTTTGGAAACCTTTTGCCATACTCTTCCACTTATTTGGTGCAAGTTGTGCTACATAAGGAGCACCGTGAGCTGCCATAATTGCTACAATATCTTTTTTCTTCTGCTTTTTACCATAGCTTATGCTACCAGCTTGTGCTGTTGAAGTGTGAGCCCCAATTGGTGTAGCAGAACTTCTTTGACCACCTGTGTTTGCATAGTTCTCATTATCTAAACAGATATATGTAAAATCATGACCTCTCTCCATAGCACCACTTAGCCACTGGAAACCAATATCATAAGTACTACCATCTCCACCAAATGCTACAAATTTAACAGGAGCATCTGGGTCTTTTAGAGTACCTTTTCTTTTTCTTGCTTTATACATAGATTCAGCACAAGAAGCTGCTGTTGCAGAGTTCTCAAAACCAATATGTATCCATGATGTATCCCATGAAGTGTATGGATAAACTGCTGTTGATACTTCTAAACAACCTGTATTTGATGCAATAACTAAGTTATCATCTGTACAGTTCATTAACTCTCTTACTATCATAGAGTGAGCACACCCAGGGCAGAGAAGGTGAGCCCCCTCAAACCTATCATTATTTGTTGAAAATTCTTTTAAGTTTTTAACTGATGTAATTGCCATTCTTAATCCCTTCTAGTTGTAAAGAAGCCAAGTTTTGGACCTCTCACACCACTAAATTGTTGTATTTCTGTTGTAATTTGACCTGCATCTGCATGAGCTTTTTGCTCTTTCATAATTCTTTGTGCTTCAGCAATTCCAAAATCTCTTCCACCTAAACCGTAAATATAGTTTGTAATTAATGGTCTATTTTTAGTTGTATATGCTGCTGCTGAAATCTCATTAAACAATGCACCCATTGCACCACCTGGTGCTGACCTATCCATACACACAACTGCTTTTAAATTAGGAGACATATCAATAGCATCTCTAATTAAATCAAATGGGAATGGTCTAAATGAACGAGGAGCAATAATTCCTACTTTAACACCCTCTTTTTCTCTTAGTTGTTCAGCTGCTAATCTTGCTGTCTCAACTGAAGAACCTAAGGCTACCATTGCAACTTCAGCATCTTCCATCATATAGGTTTCAACTCTCTTATACTCTCTGCCTGTAAGCTCTTTAAATTCAGCTAATACTGCATCTATATGTTTTCTTGAATCCATTAATGCTTTATGCTGTTTTGCTTTATGCTCATAGTGCCAATCCTCTTCAGTTTGAGCTCCATGAGTTACAGGTCTTGAGAAATCTAACATATCATCAACTGGTACATAATCACCTATAAATTTATAAGCTACTTCATCTTGAAGAGGTGTAACATTTTGTGCTTTATGTGAAGTTGTAAATCCATCTTGGTGCATCATTACAGGAAGTCTTACATCTAAGTTCTCACCAATTTTAAATGCACATAGAGTTAAATCATAAGCCTCTTGTGAGTTGAACGCATCAAGATGTATCCAACCTGCATCTCTTCCTAAATACATATCAGAGTGGTCACCTCTAACATTAAGTGGAGATGCTAATGCACGGTTAACTACAGCTAAAACAATAGGAAGTCTCATTCCACTTGCTTGATATAGAACCTCTGCCATAAGTGCAAAACCTTGTGAACTAGTTGCTGTTGCAACTCTACCACCAGCAGCAGCTGCACCAATACAACCACTCATTGCACCATGTTCACTCTCTACCATTACAAACTCACCATCAACATAACCGTTTGCTTCATAAGCTCCATAGTTCTCAACAATAGGAGTTGATGGAGTAATTGGGTAAGCTGCAACTACATCAACTTGTGCTTGTCTTAGTGCTTGAGACGCTGCATAGTTACCGTCCCAAAACTCCATTTCATTTAATTCAAATTTTTTTGCCATAATAGCCCCTTACTTTTTCTCTTTTTTCTTTTTCTCTGGCCAACCAGCTAATGCTTCATCATTTTCAACAGCTTCTGTAAACATTAGAAGTGATTTTGGATTTGTAGGACAAACCTCAACACAAACACCACAACCTTTACAGTGGTCATAATCAATTCCTAACATCTGCTTATCTCTTGAAATAATAGAAGTATCTGGACACCATACCCAACAGTTTTGACAATCAATACATATATCTCTATTATAAACAGGCTTAATTACACGCCAAGATGCAACGCTTGCTGTATATGAGTTAAAATCACTATACTCTCTCTCTTCTGGTTTTAAAAATGATGCGTTTTCAATTTCAGTATCAAATGAGTGAAGAACAACACCCTGAGGTACTTCGTCCCAACCAACCTTTTTTTCAGCACCTAACTCTCTGATACCTCTTTTATCTGTTCCGTTTAAACCTTTGCTCATTATCTATCCTTTTAGTTTACTTCGTTGTAAGCTCTTGTAATAGCTTTCATATTTCCATCAATAATCTTTTGAGGGAATTTAGCAAGAACTTTTTTCATTCCATCTAAGAAAAACTCTAGTGTAAACATATCAGATACTTTTATTAATGCACCAAGCATTGGAGCATTTGGAATAGCTCTACCAATTTCAGATAAAGAGATTTCCATACAATCAAGAACAAAAACTCTATCTGCTTTATCTTGAAGAGCAGGGATTTGCGCTATTAATTCATCTTTTGGTAAATGAGTTGTAATAATATATTTTGTTGTGGCTTTATCATTTTTTGTAATATCATCAGTAAATGCTAATGCTGGGTCAATAACCAATACAAAATCAGGCAACATATTTGTCTCGTGATTAATAATTGGTTTGTCATCAATTCTGTTATATGCGTTCATAGCCGCACCTCTTTTTGCAGAGCCATATAGTGCATATCCTTGCGCAAACTTACCTGTTGTCGCAAGAACATCACCTAGACCTTTTGCACCTGTTACTGCACCTTGTCCAGCTCGGCTATGCCATCTTATATCAGTCATAACTACTCCTATTTTTTATCTATTATGGGGTATTGTATTCTTCACCCTCTTAAATGGTGTTGCATACTCAACAAAAAAAACTATAATATTTACAATATGTATAGAAACTATCCACTTATTTATAATTTATATCATAATTTTTAATATATTCTACAGTATCTAATGTAGTAGTGAATAGTTTTGAGACATCTATTTACCTTATATTAAAATATAAGTATCTAATTGTAACAACTAATAACTCATCTGAATTCTATCAATTTCATTCCAACTTACACTTTTTCTGTTACTTTTATGTTTAAGTATATGTTCAATATATCTAGCAAAGAGGTCTGTTTCAATATTTAGTTTAGTTCCCACTTTATACTCTCCAATAAGAGTCTCTCTTAAAGTATGTGGAATAATTGTTAATCGAAATGAGCTATTATAAACATCATTAATAGTTAAAGATACCCCATCAATAGTAATTGAACCTTTTGGAATAATATAAGCGATATATTTAGGCTCAACTTTAATTATAAAATCAGTAGCATTCTCTTTTTTTATTATCTGTTCTACCTCTCCTACACAATCAATATGACCTTGAACTATATGACCTTCAAATCTATCAGCTAACTGCATAGCAGGTTCTATATGAACCTTACCACTTATTTTAGAACCATCTATAATAGAACGAGTCTCATCAGAGAGTTCTAAATCAAACCCATCACTATTTAGTTTTATAACAGTTAAACAGACCCCGTTTATGGCTATGGAGTCACCTATTTTAGCCTTATAATTTGATTTAATAGTTAATATATTACTCTTATAACTTTTTACTTCTGCTATCTCTCTAATTAATCCTGTAAACATAATACCTCTATCTATTTTTAAAAGTAATTATATCTTAATCAGCAAAAATATTATACTTTTCAAAAGGTACAATTCCAAAATCTTTAATAGTTAAAATATCTGTGGAGACTTTTTGAGGATTAGATGTGTGGTATGAGTCTCCACCATCTTTATGTAGAAACCAATTTTTTTTATCTTTATTATATTTAAAAGTAACAACTCTTGTCCATCTCCAGTTACTTCCACCATAATGTTCTATAGAAAAATACCCTTTTTTAATAGTAACTCCATTAAATGGGTCACCAAATATTCCTCCATCATCTCTTTCTAATACACTATTGTTATTTTCACCTACAACTTTATATTCTCCATTTTTAGTTCCTATAAGTATATATAGTGGTCTTTTAAAATCACCACTCTCTTCACTTTTATGTTTTAAAATCAAAATAGCATCATTAATCTTATCTCTATTTAAATCACCTTTAGTAAAATTTAAAACCTTATAATCTTTAGGTATGATTTTTAAAACAGATGTCGGTAATTTACTATCTGATAGTAGAAAGTTTGAATAGAGTAGAGCTAGAATTAGTAGCTTTTTCATTTTGTCTCCTTTTTTAAAAAGGAGTATATCACACTATTGTGTTTTTATAGTTTTTAACTTTAAATGCAATATATATAAAAATTGATACTTATTATAAGTTTAAATTAAAATATAAGACTATCTTTTTATACACAAATTTAAATGAGTAAAATCCACAACAGTATCATTTTGTATTAAAATATCAAATAAATTATAGTTTTTATTAAATATATTAAATACTGCATCAGTACTGCCATTTGTTAGGTTAATATCTGAAAGTTTTGCTTGTATAACTCTTTCTCCATTACTAATTAAAATATCTCTATTCCATAAACTATATACACTATTTTTATCTCGTCCATATAATCTAAATCCAGCATATTGTCCCAACTCATAATTTCCAATATGGATTGTATCGTTTTGGTAAAGATATTTAGCCATTGGTTTTATTCCTACAGAAAATTGTGCTTGTGTAATAGTAAAATTATTATTATGTGTATTTAGACTTTCAATAAAGAATTTATTGTTTGCTATTTCATCATATCCTATTATTGGTTTATCATCTATAGCTACTCTTAAAAGCTCTGATGGTGTTGTATTATTATCTTCATCTTTTGAAAAGGCATCAATATTACCACCCGTAATTTTTATTAATTTACTTTTTCTATCTTGACATCTAAACGCATTTAATAACTCATAAATCTCTGCCTTTGGGTCAGGAATAGAACATGTAGCTATTGAGATAAAGTCTATAGCTGTATTATTCTCTACAAGAACATCAAATCTAGTTTTATCCTTTAAATAACTAAGAAGAGTTTCATTATTATCATTAAATTTAATATATTTAAATTGAGTGTAATATATATCTGTAGTTGGGTCATTACTATTAATAGTCTGATGTGACCAACCAAGATTTTTTAAATCTGTTAGATTGGCTTTAAATAGTGAAGTTGGGTTCTCTTTTCTATATTGACCTATATAGATTTTATCTTTACCATTAAGTTTTCCACCACTATTTTTAAATCCAATAAAAAATACCCCTTTTCTAAATCTTCTAGGAAGTCTATTTATATTTTCTGCAAAGATTTTACCTTTTGGTTCAATATCAAAATATACTAAATTACTCTTATCTATCTGTCTAATTACATTAAGTGATGGTCGTGTAAATTCATCTCTATTCTTAAGGCTAAATAAATCTTCAAAACCATAATGTTTTACTATTTTTCTCTCATTTGCTTGACATGTAAACTCTTCAATTAACTTATCATTTAAAAGTTTAACTTTTCTTCTCTCTTGTACTAGAGTATATACTTTCTGTTCATCAGTTTCAAGATTTACAGGGAAACTTTTAATAAGATTTTTAATACACTCCCTATCTCCATTACACTGCTCTTTTATTTTTGTAGGAAGACTCTTTAATGGAATATCCTCTTTAAATACTCTTCCTAACTCTTTTAAATCAATATCTCTAGCACTTCTATTATCTATATCATTTTTCATATATTGATTTAAATTTTTTTCTAAACTACTAAGTAGAACCTCATCAAAAGTATCTTTTCCCTCCATTGATTTAACATCTTTTATATCATCTTCAGTTAAATCATCACTATCAACCATAGATTGTAAAATTGATAGTTCTGTAGATGTTCCTTTATACTCTAATGAAAAGTTACCCTCATTAAACTCTACATTTTTACTATCTTGAAGCTCCATTATAATCTTTTTAGTAGGATCATAATTTTTTAACTCATAACTATTATCTTCTCCTAATAGAATTTTTGAGAAAAAATTATTTTTAATAGGCAATACACTAGCAACTTCAAGCCCACTACAGACTCCATCATCATCACTATCTTGGCAAATATTTACAATAATATCTTGTGGAATTCCCACAATAGTTAATATCTGAGAAAGCAACTCTTTTGCCTCCTCACTAGCACCTCCACCTCCACAGTTTGTGAAACTAACTACAATAGCTACAGCTAAGAGAGTCAATATCTTTTTCATTTGGACACTCCTTTATAATATAGAATTTTTATTTCTATATTATACTCAAACAAACCAATTATCTCCAAAATCCATATATTTATCTATAGAAAGTCCACCAAAACTAGGAACAATTTCACTACCAAAATCAAATTTAATATCTATTTTATCTATATTTATTATATTTTTAGGAATTTTAATCTCTATTATAGTATCTTTTTTTACCACAATTTCATTACAGTTATAATCCGTTGTAAGCTCTATTTTTTTATCCTCTTTATCAAAAATAACTATAATTTTATTAATCTCTTTAATATCTCCATAAAAAGCAAAATAGAAATTTTCTCTATCCATTCCAAAATATATCTTCTCTATTAACTTCTTTTTATCCATTGTAGAGTAAATCTTTCTCTCATCAATAACACCTGCACCATACCACTCAAATATAGAACCAAATCGTCCATTAATAATAGGTGTTATCTCATTTTTAGGTTTAGTTATAAAAGATATTTTCTCCTCTTTAATAATTGGAATATATAACTCTTGAGGAGTAGGCTCTTGCATTAAAGTATATATATCTATTAAGTGTCTTCTAAAAAGCCCATCAAACTCTTTAGCAAAATTGGTATAGTGTCCCTCTCCATACCACCAAAACCAATCGCTACATTCTGCTAATAGAAACTTCTCATTAATCTCTCTACTATCTATACCTTTTTTTAAATAGATAGCTTTTGCCTTAAATAGATACTCCCAAGCAAGATTTTTTTCACTATCTCCCACCCAAGTATTAAAATTAGCATATATCCAACTTCCACTAACCAATCTATCTAACTCTTTACACTCCTCTATTTTTATATCTTCTGCTCGTATCATTTTATCTTTTAATCGTATATATAACTTTTCTAAAAAACTATACCCACCTCTTTTATAAAACTCCCAAGCATTTTCCCCATCAATTATAACAGAAGTTATATCAGACTCTGTAGATAACTTAGATACAAAATCTTCAACCCCCTCTTCATCATCTAAAAATCTATATTTAAACCCTATTAAATCACTTAATCCATGGTCTCTAAAAAATATAACCACACCATCTTTTCTATAGACTTTATGATGACAAGCCTCTCCACTCTTATGTAAAATAGCCTCATCTGTAGCAATATATCTAATACCCTCTTCTCTATAAAGTTTCAAACTCTCTTCATCTACAGCACCTTCTGCTGGCCATAACCCTTTTGTTTCCATTCCAAAAGACTCTTTATATATTAATTTACTTTTTTTTATATGCCTTATGGCATCATCTTTTAAACTTATATGGTTTAGAGGTATCTTTGTATTAGGATTTGCATATTGAGCATTTTTCATATCTAAAAGCAGTGGCAAAATTGGGTGGGAGTAAGGTGTAGTAAATAGAGAAATAGTTCTATTATTAGCTAATTTTTTATAGTAAGGTAAAATAGTTTTAATAAAATTGGTTAAATGGTTAAATAGATACTCTTTATCTAATTGTCTATAGTTCTCTTTTTTTATAAACTCTTTTAAATCATTTTTAAGATAATCCCCACACCAAGAGAGCATAAAAAAAACCTCTAAATTAATAAACTCTTCACTATCTAATATATCAAAACTAAGTAGCTCTTTAAACCTATTATTAATAATTAGAGTCTCATTGATAGATTTAATAACCTTTAAAATATAAGCTCTATCTTGATTTGTTAATTCATAAGGTGGCTTTAACCAAAGAGATAAAAACCTATCTCTTAATGGCTCTTTCTCGTAAATCTTAAGCTGTTCAATAAGAGTAGCTGTAATATTAAAAGTAGCCTTACTTTTTGTCTTTTCAATAAGATAAGGCATATCATAATAGTCTTTAATTGCATGAAGAAAAACCCACGGCATATTAATTTCACCATCTTTAATATATAACGGTTGGTGCATGTGCCAAAAAAAGTGTATTTTCATTTTATCTTTAACTCCTAGATGGATAATAGAAGGTATTATAACTGAAAAATAGTACAATTTGGTTTCTCTATTAATAATTAAGTCTATAAAATTTTGTCTTAAATTTCATATTGTCTCTGTAAATCATCCTTTTGATGTTTTGATGATACTCTAATATAACCTAAATTAATTCTATCCTCTTTTTTTATGGTTATCTCTTGAAGAATTTGATCAAGTTGTTCATCATCATGATATCTATGACCACCTTTACTAACATATTTCGGTTTTAGCTTATCTTCTTTGTCCCAAGTTCTTAATGTGTGTACAGTAATTCCTAATTTTTTTGCAAATTTATCTATTGAATACATATAGCGTATTATAGCTTTAAAATCTTAAATTATCAATAGTATTTTTTAGTTTTATATAGATTTATTGTAACAGTTGTTTACCTTGTTATGATAACTGTGATTATTATAACATGTATTATTTTAATTTAAAGTATCTTATTCTATATCAACACTTTTCTTATTTAATAGATAAAAATAAACCAATCTCCGATAAATTTATGATAAAATTCACAAAAATTTTAAAGGTATAAATATGAAAAAAAGAGAAGTAAAAAAAGCAGTATTGGCTTATTCTGGGGGACTTGATACAAGCATTATTTTAAAGTGGCTTCAAGATGAGTATAATTGTGAAGTAGTAACCTTTACAGCAGACCTTGGGCAGGGTGAAGAGGTTGAACCAGCAAGACAAAAAGCTTTAGATATGGGAATTAAACCTGAAAATATATTTATTTTGGATTTAAAAGAGGAGTTTGTAAAAGATTTTGTATTTCCTATGTTTAGAGCAAATACAATTTATGAGGGTGAATATCTATTAGGAACTTCTATTGCTAGACCTTTGATTGCTAAAAAACAGATAGAAATAGCAAATCAAACAGGAGCAGATGCAGTAAGTCATGGAGCAACTGGAAAAGGGAATGACCAAGTTAGATTTGAATTAGGATATTTGGGTTTAAATGGAGATATAACTGTAATTGCCCCTTGGAGAGAATGGGATTTAAATTCTCGTGAAAAACTTTTAGCTTATGCAGAGCAACATGGAATTGATATTGCAAAGAAAAAACAGGGTCAAGAGTCTCCTTACTCTATGGACGCAAATCTACTTCATATCTCTTATGAGGGATTAGTTTTAGAAGACCCATCAAAAGAGCCTGATGAGGCTATGTGGCTTTGGACAAATTCACCTGAAAATGCTCCTGATAAAGCTGAATATATATCAATAGAGTATAAAAATGGTGACCCAATAGCAATTAATGGTAAAGAGATGTCTCCTGCTACAATTTTAGCTACATTAAATGAGTATGGAAATAAGCATGGAATTGGTAGAATTGATATAGTTGAAAATAGATATGTAGGAATGAAAGCTAGAGGTTGTTATGAGACTCCAGGTGGAACTATTATGTTAAAAGCTCATCGTGCTATAGAGTCTATTACACTAGATAGAGAAGAGGCTCACTTAAAAGATGAACTTATGCCAAAATATGCAAGTTTAATCTATAATGGTTACTGGTGGTCACCTGAAAGAGAGATGCTTCAAGCTCTAATTGATAAAACACAAGAAGATGTAGAGGGAACAGTAAGATTAAAACTATATAAAGGAAATGTAATGGTGGTTGGAAGAGAGTCTAAAAAATCACTATTCTCTGAAGCTCACTCAACATTTGAAGAAGATGATGTTTATGACCAGAGTGATGCAGAAGGGTTTATTAAACTTAATGCACTTAGACTTATGATTGCAGGAAAAAAGAGATAAAAAAAATTATTGTGGGTATTTTTGCCCACATATAGTAAAAAATAGAAAAAATATTTAACATTTTTAAATATATCACAATAAAATAAGCAAACTTTTAAATGCTTTTTAATAAAATATAATAAATATTTCATTAAAGGATAAAGTCATGATATATAGACCAATAGCTATAGATGAAGAGATAAAATTTAGTAAAAAAAAATTTATAGTAAGTAAAACAGATTTAAAAGGAAAAATTACATTTGTTAATAAAAATTTTTGTGATATTTCAGGTTATAGTGAAGATGAACTAGTAGGAGCTCCTCATAATATTGTAAGACACCCCGATATGCCTAGAGCTGTTTTTTATCTTGTATGGAAAGCACTTTTATCAGGAAGAGCAATATCTGGTGTTGTAAAAAACTTATCTAAAAGTGGAAAATATTATTGGGTTATAGCTGATTTAGAGCCAAAATTTGATAGAGATGGAAATATTGTCTCTCTTACAGCTTTTAGAAGAGCAGCTCCACAAAATGTAATTGATACTACAGAAGAGCTTTATGCTACTATGTTAAATATAGAAAAAAAGCATGGAATGGAAAAATCTATAGCATATCTTGAAGGGTTTTTAGAAGAGCATGATATGACTTATGATGCTTTTATTGCTGAACTTATTAAACCAAAAGGTATTATAGCAACACTTCTTGCTGCATTTAAAAGAATGTTTGGATAGAGAGTTACTTCTCTTTATCCTTATCTTTTAAATCTAATCTATTGCCATCACTATCAAATTTTCTCTGAAAATTACCTCTAATAATGGCAAATGTCATAACACTAAAAAGAAAAGCTATTATAATATAGACTATATCACCTATACTCATACCATCTCCTCTAATCTATTTGGAATAGTAATCTTTTGAAATCCATTATAGTTTTGTCTAAGAGCCTCATAGGCTACAATTCCTACACTAACACCTAGATTCAGACTTCTTCCACCATTTCCCATTGGAATTGTAATACAGTTACTTTTGTGTTTTAAAAGAGTCTCTTCTCTAATTCCTTTAGTTTCTGAACCAAAAAGTATATAATCCCCTTTTTTAAACTTAGCATCAAAATATAATTTATCTGTTTTTGTTGTAGCTAGATGGAAACTCTCGTTAATTGGATTGGCTTCTAAAAAATTATCAAAACTTTCCCAAACTTTTAAATCTAAATCTTTCCAATAATCAAGCCCTGCTCTTTTTACTGCTTTATCATCTATATTAAAACCTAAAGGCTTTATTAGATGAAGAGTTGCACCAAGATTTACACAAAGTCGCCCGATTGTTCCTGTATTTGGTGGGATTTGTGGCTCTACTAATACTATATTAAACATATATAATCCTATCTATTTTTTAATTATCTTAGATATAATATTTCATTATTAAACTAGGAGTAGAAATGAAAATTATAAAAAAGGTAATCTTTGGTGTTATTTTAGCACTTTTATTTATAAGTTGTACTAAAGCACCAATTACAGGACGAAGTCAATTTATAATGGTTGACCAAGCACAAGAGATGCAATTAGGTCTTCAAAGTGAAAAAAAGATACTTCAAACTCAAAAAATAAGTAAAGACCCTGTTAAAAATGCAATGGTTAGAAGAGTAGGTATGAGAATTGCTAATATTACAGGTCAAAGAAATTATAAATGGGAATTTTTTGTTATAAATAATAATAAAGAAGCAAATGCTTTTTGTCTGCCAGGTGGAAAGGTTTTTGTTTATACTGGGTTATTTAAATATATAGCAAATGATGCTGAACTAGCAGCTGTTATGGGTCATGAGATAGGTCACGCATTAGCTAGACATGGAGCAGAGAGAATGAGTAGTGGAATATTAGCTCAAACAGGTGGTCAAGTACTTCAATCTGTAATGGTAGGGCAAGGAAACCCTCAAACAACAGCTATGGTTATGGGTGCATTTGGAATTGGAACACAATTAGGAGTTATGCTTCCACACTCAAGAACACAAGAGTATGAAGCTGACCATATTGGTTTAGTACTTATGGCAAAAGCTGGATATAATCCACAATCAGCATTAACTTTTTGGAATAAATTTGCTAAAAGTGGGCAAACTCCACCTGAATATCTATCTTCTCACCCAGCACCTGCTAATCGTATAGCTACTATTAGAAAATTAATACCTCAAGTTATGCCAATCTATAGAAAATCAGCTAGAAGATAATCTTAAATATCCTCCCTCTTCCAACGAGTAGGGTCAAGGAGAGTATCGTCATGAATATGTTTAAATGATGCCTTTATCATTTTAAATATATTTTTGTTCTCTTTTTCTAAACTATCTAACCAAATCTTCATATTGGCTCTAGCGTGTGGCATCTTTACATCTTTTAACATTGCAGGACACGCCTCATCTCCTATTGGTTTTAAGTTATTCTCTTCTGCAAAGGCTCTAAGTTGCTTCTCTCTTGCTTGTATAAGAGGACGGATTAGATGAAATCCTCTATCTGTTTTATAGATTGGTGCCATAGCTCTAATTGTTCCGTTATAAAACATATTCATAAAAAAGCTCTCTACCATATCATCAAAATGGTGTCCTAATGCTACTTTATTAAATCCATTTTTTTCTGCATAGGTGTATAATGCCCCTCTTCTCATTCTTGAAAAGTATGAACAGAATGATGAGTTTTCTCTAATGGTGTCTTGGGATATTTCAAATATATTTGTATCGTAAACTGTATGTTTTATATCGTGTTCTTTACAGTGAGCTTCTAAATATTTGTAGTTCTCATCAGGCATACCATACTTAATAGTACAAGCTTCAAACTCAAACTTAAAAGGGGCGTGACGCTGAATATGTTTTAATATATGAACTAAAGCTAAAGAGTCTTTTCCTCCACTAAGTCCTACTAAAACTCTATCGCTCTCCCCTATAAGTCTAAACTCGGCATTAGTTTTTCCAGCAACTCTTAGAAGTTTTTTACTAATAACAACTCTACTCAATCTCTTTAACCATATCTAAAATAAAATCAGCAGATATTTTAGCAGAGCTTTCTAAAAATTTATCAAAATCTATATCTGCACTACCATCTGCTGTATCACTAATTGCACGAAGAATAAAAAAAGGAATATCTAAAGCGTCACAAATAACAGCTACACTTCCACCCTCCATCTCTAAAGCATCTGCTTTAAATGTTGAAGAGATAAACTCTTTTCTATCACTACAAGCTACAAATTGGTCACCTGTTGCTACCATTCCCTCTTTTAGTTCTAAATTACTCTCTTTGGCTACCTTTTTTGCTACATCTCTTAAAGCTTTATCTGTAAATATACAAACATCACCCTCTGGAACATATCCGTGAGGGTGACCAAAAGCTGTAATATCTAAATCGTGTTGACACAAAGATGAGGCAATAATTAAATCACCAATTTCAAGTTCACTATTAATAGCACCTGCCACACCTGAAAATAGTAGCTTTTTGCACTTAAACTTTTCTATTAAAATAGTAGCTGTTAAGGAAGCAAAAACTTTACCTATTTTTGAGTAGGCTATGACTATATCTTTACCTTTATATGTAGCTTCATAATATATATTTTTTGCATACTCTATCTTTTTTATATTCTCTACTTTTTCTAAAATGGGTTCTATCTCTTCAGCCATAGCACCCATAATTGCTATTTTACTCATTCATTTCCTTTATAGCTTTAACTGTTGCCTCTAGTGATGCCATGTCACTTACATTAAAATGAGGTTTTTTAGTAGCTTTTCTATTTAACCCTTTTAAAACATTACCGTGACCAAACTCAATATAACAATCCACCTCATCATCTATATTGGAAATAGATTGTTTATATTTTACAGGAGATACTAACTGTTGAGGTAAAAGTTCTAACGCTTCAGCTTTAGAGCTATACTTTTGAGCTGTTACATTAGATACGACAGGAGCTATAAAATTATCTTTAATCATCTCTTCTAACTTTTCAACTAATGGAGCTGTTGCACTCTCTAAAAGAGGACAGTGAGAGGCTACAGACATATCTAAAAGCATAGCTCTTCTAGCTTTTGCCTCTTTTAAAATAGGAACTAACTTTTCTAAATCTTTTTTTATACCTGCAATTACGATTTGACCATCAGCATTATAATTAACTGCCCAAACCTGCATTCCAGCTTCTCTTTGCTCTTGACAGATATTTTCTACCACCTCATCACTTAAACCTAAAGATACTAACATTCCAACCTCTTGAGTTGAACAAGCATCAGCCATAAGTTTACCTCTTAAATTAACTAATTCAATAGCATCAATAGCATCTAATGCACCACTAGCAACTAATGCTGAAAACTCACCCAAAGAGTGACCCATAGTTAAAGTAGGTTTTATATCTATAGCCTCTGTAAATAGTTTATGAGCAATAACAGCAACCAATAAAATAGCAGGTTGAGTGAACTCTGTTTGACCTAGATTATTATTTTTTTCAAAAAGAAGCTCCTCAAAATCAATCCCTGTTCTCTCTTTAGCACTATTAAATATCTCTCTAGCTTTATCACTATTTTCAAAAAAATCTTTTCCCATTCCAACAGCTTGTGAACTTTGTCCTGCAAATAAAAATGCACACTTAACAGACATATTATTAACCTTTCTATTTTAAATTGTGACATTCTATCTAATGCTAAATTAAACCTTTACATCTCTCACAAATATAGCATAATAGTTTAACTCTTTTTTTCTCCAATAACTATAACCTTTACTAAAATCAGCTACCCAAGCATAAGGTTCATTCTCTTCTGATGAACTCCAAAAAGAGCTGTCTTTTGGCATAACTTCTAAAAAGTCTTTAATAATATAGTGACTATTTCCTTTAGAGTTTTGATTACTCTGTTTTGTAAATAGTTTTTCTAATTCATCTATAGTCGGAAGTCTCCAATTTTTATAGTTGGAGATATTTAAACTTTTGGCAAACACCATCGCCTCTTCCCAACTAAAGAGCTTATTTGATGGAAAGCGTTGATACATTATTTTATCCCAAAATATAATTTTATCTACTTTATATATTTTTTTCTTTTGAACTCTCTCTTTTTCAATACTCTCTTTATATAGATATATCGTATCTAGCTTTTTTATCTCCAATAGCTCTTTTTCTAATAGGCTCATTTTTGATTTTATCTCATCAATTTTAATCTTAGCCTGTTCTATTTTTTCAATTCTCTCTTGATAAATTTTACTACTTTCCATTTGAGTTTGCATAATATCTCCTTTTTTAGTTTCAAAATGTTATTAACTGTGAATATAATAACATAATTAAAAAAAAAAATTACTTAAAGTGATATTTTATTTTTAATTGTTATAAAATGTATGCTATAATAAAATCAATATTTTAGGAGGACAATATGTTAAAAAATTTTTTATTCTCTGTTTTTGCCCTTGCATCACTTTTTAGTATGAAATCTACCTTTTTTGATGATATTCAAAAAGAGAGTAGTCCAAAAGAGATTATATTTGATACTAATAGTGCTGAAATTATTGAAGATAAAATTGAATTTAATGATGAAGAAGATATAACTAATAATGAAATTAAAAAGATAAAACCTATATTACAAAAAAGTAGCCTAAAAGGTGATATTCAACTTCTATTTAAAGAGGCTGATAGTTTTACGAATGAAGAGAACTATAAAGATGCCCTAAAAAAATATAATGAGATTATAAAGAAATTAAAAAATACCACTGATATTAAACTCTTAAAAGATTTTGCAGGAGCAAACTTTTTAAAAGCCTATATATATAGGAATTATACTCATGATAATATTGAGGCTATAAAAGCTTATGATGAAGTGGTTAATAGATTTAAAGATAGTGATAACATAGAACTTTTAAAACTCTATTTTAATGCACAAAAAAATAAAGTTCTACTACTAGATAGAGATGAGGCTATATATGTTTATGATGACATTATAGAAAAATTTAAAGATAGTAACAATAAAGAACTTCTTAAAAAGTATGCATTAGCTCAAAATGCTAAAGCCTATATGTTAGAGGGTGAAGAGAAAATTGAAGTTTATGATGAAATCATAGATAAATTTAAAGATAGTACAGATAAAAGTTTTTTAGAAGAGGTAATCAATGCAGAGTTTGCAAAAGCGTATCAACTATCTAATGATGAAGCTATGGAGGTTTATGATGATATTATAAATAGATTTGACTCTTTTGAGGGTAGTGAATTTGAAAACAAAGTTGCTGATGCACTTTTTTATAAAAGTTATCTACTCCAAAATAAAGAGGAGTCTATGGAGATGCTAGATAAAATTATTGATAAATATAAAGATAGAGATGATAAAAGCTCATCTACAAATTTTGAATATGCAGTTATAAATAACATAGAGTTAGCACTTATAACCAATAGTGATGATACAACCTATATAGACTTAGCAAATGAGTACCTATTAGACAAACCAGATACAAAACCTCAAATGGAAATGCTTGATATTTTAAAAAATGCACAAGATATAAATCAAGATGAGAGATTAGAGGAGTGGAAAAACACCTATAAAAACTATCAATTTGAAAATTGGAGTTTTGATACTTTAAAAGAGTGGAACGAACAGATGGAAGATAAAGGAGAAAAAGCTAGAATAAAAGGGTATATTGATGAGTTTATTAAACATAATCAGAAAAATTAAAAGTTCAGATAGATTAATCTGAACTATTTACAAAAATCCAAAAGCATTCCCTCTTTAACTGCTTTATAACTATCAACTCCTACTAATCTTTTAACTATCTCTAAACCAAAACATAAAGCAGTACCAGGTCCTCTTGATGTCATAATATTTCCATCAGTTACTACCATTTTATCTGTTCTATATCCATCTTTTTTTATCTCTTCTTCTACACTTGGATAACAAGTATAGTCATCTCCTAAAACTCCTGCCTTATTTAAAGCGTAAGGTGCTGCACATATAGCCCCAACTACTTTTTCTTTCTCTTTAAACTCTTTTAAAAGTGATTGAACTTTTCTATTATCAGCTAAAGCATAAGTTCCGTCCCAACCACCAGGTAAAACTATCATATCAAAATCATCAGCTATAACGGTTTTTATAGATACATCAGCTTGAATAGTTATTCCATTTGCTCCTAAAACTAAATTGGTATCAAACTCTCCATCAAGATATGCTACTATAACCTCTATCCCACCTCTACGCATTACATCAATTAATGATACAGCCTCAACCTCTTCAAAACCTTTTGCTAATGGTATTAGTACAGTTGCCATAATTTATTCCTTTTTTTACTGAAATTATATCAAAATTAAATATAATAATATAATTAAGCACCCATAAGATATAATCCTCTAACTTATTTTATAAAGAAGAGATATGAAAGATTATAAAGATATATATATACCAAAAACAAGTCCACATGACCCTGATACCAATGGGCATTTTGGTATTTATGGTGGACGATTTGTACCTGAAACACTTATGCCTGTATTGGAACAACTTAGAGTTGATTATGAGAGAGTTAGATTTGATAAAGATTTTTGGAGTGAAGTTGACTACTACTATAAAAACTATGTAGGAAGACCATCAGCTTTATATTTTGCCGAAAATTTATCAAAAGAATTAAATGCCAAAATCTATCTAAAAAGAGAAGATTTAAACCATACAGGAGCTCATAAAATAAACCATACAGTAGCACAAGCAATTTTGGCTAAAAGATTAGGTAAAAAGAAAGTTATAGCTGAAACGGGAGCAGGACAACATGGGGTAGCTACTGCTACAGTTGCCTCTCTTTTTGGGTTAGAGTGTGAAATTTTTATGGGTGCAAAAGATGTAGCAAGACAGGAGTTAAATGTATTTAGAATGAAACTCTTAGGTGCTAAAGTTCATGCAGTTGAGAGTGGAAGTAAAACCCTTAAAGATGCTATGAATGATGCAATTAGACATTGGGTTACAAATGCAAGAGATACATTTTATATTATAGGAACAGTAGCAGGTCCTCACCCCTACCCTATGATGATACGAGATATACAATCAATTATTGGTTGGGAGGCTAAATCTCAATTAAAGAGTGCAGAGAACTGTTTACCAGATAAAATTATCGCATGTATTGGTGGTGGCTCTAATGCTTTAGGGATTTTTAATCATTTTTTAGAAGATAAGAATGTAGAGTGTATTGGAATAGAAGCAGGTGGATATGGACTTGATTGTAAACATGGTTGCTCTTTAGCTAAAGGAAGTGCTGGAGTTCTTCATGGACAACTAAGCTACTTACTTCAAGATGAAGATGGACAGATTTTAGAAGCACACTCAATATCAGCAGGACTTGATTACCCAGGTATTGGACCAGAACATGCTTACTTAAAAGATAAAAATATTGTAACTTATGACCATATTACAGACGATGAGGCATTAGAGGCTTTTGTGTGGTTATCTCAAAAAGAGGGAATTATCCCAGCCTTTGAGTCATCTCACGCTATAGCATATTTGAAAAAGATGAAAAAAGAAGATATAGAGGGAAAGGTAATACTTATTAATCTATCAGGAAGAGGTGATAAAGATATGATACAGGCTAAAGATATTTTAAAAGAACAATTCGATTAGTAAAAAGAGGATTAAATATTTAGTCCTCTTATAATCTTATTAATATTTAATCTCTCTCTCATTTTATCTACAAAATTATCTATAGTCTCTTTTTTATACTCTTTAAACTCTCTATTATCGAAAATACCATGCACAAATGTACCTCTTATATTATCTTTTTCAAAGAAAAGTGGATATTTTTTACTAACTCCATGGTGTATCTCAAACCCTTTTACTCTTTTACCAAATATATTATACTCTCCTCGTTTTACTATTTTATCTTTTTGAAAAATAATATTATCATTAATAAACCCCAACCCCTCAATAGAGCTAATATTAGACTCAATATTATCTTTATCTATTAACTTCTTAAACATCATCTCATACCCACCACAAATACCCAATATTTTAGTTTTTGTTCTCTTTAATCGTCTAAAAAGTCCTACCTCTTTTAACCACTCTAAATCTTTTATAACAAGTTTAGAACCAGCTAATATTACCTCATCAAAACTATTTAAATCTATATCACTCTTTATAAACTCTAAAGATATATCATCTCTAGCAATTAAAGGTTCAAAATCATTATAATTACTCATAGTAGGATAAGCAATAACTCCAACTCTTTTACTATTTAAACTATTTTTCTGTTTATAGTTTATAAGAGATTGAGAGTCCTCAAAACCCAAATTAAAAGGGATATAGGGTAAAACCCCTAAAACGGGTATTTTAAACTCATCTTCTATAATTTTAATACCCTTATCAAATAGAGTTAAATCACCTCTAAACTTATTAATAATAACTCCAATAACATTCTCCCTAAGCTTTTTAGGCAAAAGATTATAAACTCCCCAAATAGATGCAAAAACTCCACCCTTTTCTATATCTGCTACTAAAATAATTTTTGTATCAAATTCAGAGGCTATAAAGATATTTGATAAATCTTTATCCATTAGATTAAGCTCAACAGGACTACCTGCACCCTCTGCTATAATACAATCATATCTACTATCTAAATATCTAAAAGCTTTAGCTACTATTGGTTTTAACTCATCTAAATCTCTATAGTACTCTCTTACATCTTTATCTTGTATAACTTTTCCATTAACAATTAATGAAGCTGAACTTTTTCTACCAGATTTTAAAAGAACAGGATTTAAATGATAACTTGTAGGAACTCCTAAAACATCTGCTTGAAAATATTGAGCTACAGCTATCTCACTTCCATCATCTGCAACCATTGCATTATTAGATACATTTTGAGCCTTAAAAGGTGCTACACTATAACCTAAATCTTGTATAATTTTTGCTATTACAAATGTAATAGTTGACTTTCCCGCATCACTACTTGTTCCAAATATTGAAATATTTTTCAAATGTTACCTTTTTTGTTTAATATATATAGTTGCTCTTTTACAAACTTATTATTTTTTAAATCACCACTATTGTTACTTTTAAATCGTAAATAATCATACTCTTATTATTACCTCTTTTTTAGGTCTCTCTTCTGTTAATATCCATAAATTCATACTTAATTCTCCCCTTTTTTATAAATCAAATAAACTAGGTTGTCTATTTTCTATTTTTGGTAGTTTATAATTTGTAATTAAAACTTCTATACTAGCATTTTTATCTCTTATTTTTGTCTGATAGTTTGAATTAGAGTAATTTTTACTTATATAGTTTATTTTATCAATCTCCTCAAAGAAAACTCCATCTTAATTGCGAAAGCAATAAGGTGGAGATGAATTTGAGCTTTTAGGCAAATTATATCAAAAAAGATACTTTTTTTAATAAAAAAAATAGTATAATTATTTTTAACATAAATAAACTAAAGAGTAAAGAAGTGCTTTTAACAACAAATATAAAAATCAAAAGTAAAAATAGAACAAAATTAAAAATCCTAAAAAGATTAACAAGAAGTTCAAAAGATTTGTATAATAAAGCACTATATAAAGTTAGACAACATTTTTTTAAAACTAAGGAGTATCTATCATATAAAAAAGCTTATCATATATTAAAAGAAGAGAGTGAATATAAAAATCTTCCATCAAATGCCTCACAACAGACACTAAAACAGGTT
>Ga0256842_1001202_pt1 | contig 21321 bp, 17 predicted proteins | sample 4559240metaG_FD_185973 | JGI IMG/M metagenome (GOLD analysis project Ga0256842, IMG submission 185973) | Hydrothermal vent microbial communities from Guaymas Basin, Mexico - 4559-240 | ecosystem: Environmental > Aquatic > Marine > Hydrothermal vents | place: Mexico: Guaymas Basin | collected... | reverse complement strand
CATTTTGATGTCCCAAATTGCAAGGTTTTAAACTGATTTTTAGCATATCTTTGCATTTTTGTCAGCCTTATTTCAAGAAAAATGTGTGATAAAATGGTAGCTTAGAGCGTTTTTCAGGGATGACTAAATAAAGAAGAAATGACAAAAGCTCTCTGTATTGGACACAAATATGTTAGTGAAGCTTCCAAGTTAGTAGAAGCTTTTTTATATTATGATAAACCCTTTGTATATGCCTTACATTTTTTATCATCTTCAGGGAAAGATATTACAGTATATATCTCAGTTAATGAAATGAAATTTATAGAGCTAATAAAAGCGGCTCCTATTCATAAACTAAGTTCTAAAATAGCAGCTCAATGGTTGACCAGACATATATCAAATATTACACAAATTAAGATTAAGAGAGTTTATTTTTATCCTTTAATGTATCCTCTTTTGAAAATTGAATATGTTACTTCTTCTGGAATTGAAGAAATTATTTTTGATCCAGAGTTTAGAAAAATAGTTTCAGAAGAAAAACTTAAACAACACCATGCCTATTAGAAGCAAAGCGAATTATTTTCTAGCGGTAGCGGCAACGGAGTTGTCTGGAGCTTTAGCTTCTGCCAAGATACGAATGGACTGCTTTTCCCTTAGCTCTAACATTTTACGTGTCCAAAAAATGGGGAGCAGTCCAAACCCTAAATTGACACCATTAAAACCTTATGCTATAGACCTCGATAGAGGTGTTATGAAAGAGAGGATTTTTCTTATTCTTAAGCTTTGGCTGTGTATTTTTTTTGTCTCTTTTCTTGAGGCTTGTAGCACCACCCATTATGTAACCCAATCTAAGCGTAGTCTGGTAGAGCAGCTTTTGTTGACCAAGGCAGTAGATAAAGCAATAGATAAACTGGACACGCATTTAAATTTAACGGAGAAAAAGGTTTATATTGATACCGCCTCCCTAGCCCCAGATGAAGAAGGGTATTTAAAAAAGGCCATTGCCTTGTGGTGTGTAGAAAAGGGAGCGATAGTGGTAGATAAAAAAGAAGAGGCCGATTATGTCGTGGCGGCCCTGGTTAAATCTCTGGGAACAGACCAAATTAAAAGCATCTTAATAGGACTCCCTCCTTTGCCTATCCCTTTTACTAATACTACTACACCCCAAATTAACCTTTTAGTGGCCGATCGGCAAAAGGGCTATACAGAGATGGAAGTTGTGTTCTATGATCCTCACACGGGTAAGGTGTTTCTTAAAACTAGACCTTTGGTAGGAAAAACCTTTTTTGGTCTTTATAAAATATTGATCTTACCCATTACCCAGGAAGACATTTTTGCAAAATAAATGCTTCATATTGACGGCAGTCATGGCGAAGGTGGCGGACAGATTTTAAGGACCTCTCTAGGATTGGCGGCCTTATACCAAACAGCCGTGCGCATTTTTAATATCCGGGCCAACCGGCCCAAGCCTGGCCTGCGTCCCCAGCATCTTGTGTGTGTAAAGGCCATGCAGGCCATCACTAAGGCCGAAGTAAAAGGGGCAGAAGTGGGTGCAAGCGAACTGGTTTTTGTGCCCAAAGGCATCTTTGCAGGAGATTATCACCTTGCTATCGGCACGGCCGGGGCAACGAGTTTAGTGTTTCAGTGCCTGCTTTTGCCATTATCTCAGGCAAAAAAACCTTCTACGCTGACTATTAAGGGTGGTACCCATGTCCCTTTTAGTCCGCCCTTTCATTATCTTAAACACGTATTTGTTCCGATGCTGGCCAAGTTAGGAATAAAGGTAGAACTAGAATTAAAAAAGTGGGGTTGGTATCCTGAGGGTGGCGGAGAAATTTATGTAAAGGTCTATCCGTCTTCTTCCTTAAAGGCCCAGCGTTGGGAAGACCCCCCTTCTTTTTCTTCTTTAAAGGGACTTTCAGTAGCGGCCAATTTGCCTAGACATATCATTGAGCGTCAGGCAAAAAGGCTCAAGCAGCAAATAGAACAACTGGGGCTTTCTTTAAAAATAGAGGAAAGACTGGTTTCTAGCCGGGGCAAGGGGAGCTTTTTGTTCTTGTGGGTGGATGAGGAGATAAAGGCTGGGTTTTCAGCCGTTGGGATTAAGGGAAAACCGGCAGAAAGGGTGGCTGATGAAGTAAGTGATGGTTTTTTAAAGTATTTACAAAATAAGGTGGCCTTAGATGAACACCTGGCCGATCAGATCATTCCTTACCTTGCCTTGGCGCCTGAAACTTCTTCTTTTACAACCATTATCTCCTCTCACCTGTGCACAAACATTTGGGTCATTAGGCAGTTTTTAAAACGCACCATAGACCTCAAGGGCAATATAAACGAAGCCGGTAAGGTAAAGATAAAATAAATTCCTCCTACCCCTAGGCAGGGGTGTATAAATGTGATATGCTCTGACCGGAAGTAAAGGATGGTTTGCCTTCCCTTAAAAGCGTCTAGGTAAGACCCTCCTTTTTCCTCCTCTCCCTACAAATTCATAAGGTTGGGAAGGATTAAAGGTTTAAAAAGGAGATTTTTTATGCAGTCATTAAAAGAATTTGAAAAACTAGGAATTTCTGCCAATGTCTTAAAGGCTTTAAAGAAAAAGGGTTTTAAAACTCCTACACCTATTCAGAAAAAACTCATCCCTATTTTTTTAGGAGAAGACAGAGACATTATTGGTCAGGCCCAAACAGGTACAGGCAAAACAGCGGCCTTTGGTATTCCCCTTATTGAACGGCTTAAAGAGAAAACAGGGCATGTGCAGGCCCTTATCTTAGTGCCCACTAGGGAGTTGGCCATACAAGTGGCAGAAGAGGTTATTTCCTTAAGAGGTAACAAGAGGCTCTTTGTCCTCCCTATCTATGGAGGGCAGTCTATTAGAAGGCAATGGCAGTATTTAAAGAGAGGTGTTGACATCGTGGTGGGAACACCTGGGAGAATCCTAGATCATTTAGGACATAAGAGCCTAAAGCTACACAATCTCTCCTATTTCATCCTGGATGAAGCAGATGAGATGTTAAATATGGGCTTTATAGATGACATAGAAGAAATTTTAAAGAGCGTGCCTCTAAAAAAGAGAATGCTACTTTTTTCTGCCACCATGCCTGAGACTATTTTACACATTGCCCAAAAATATATGAACCAGCCGGTTCTTATCACGGCCAAGGCCCCTCAGACAACACCCCAACTTACCACTCAGGTTTATTATGAGGTCTCTCCTCACCGTAAATTTGACGTCCTGTGCCGGATTATAGATATGGAAGAGGGGTTTTATGGTCTTGTCTTTTGTAAAACAAAAAGGGACGTAGATGAGATTGCCGCTAGACTTATCCAGCGTGGCTATAACGCTGGTGCCTTACACGGTGGCCTCTCCCAACGCCAGCGGGAGCGGATTTTAAATAAGTTTAAAAAGAGATGGCTTAATGTCTTAGTAGCTACCGATGTAGCGGCGCGGGGAATAGACATTTCTAATCTTACCCATGTGATTAACTATGCCCTACCTGAAGATCCTGCCTACTACATTCACCGTATAGGTAGAACCGGAAGGGCTGGCAAAGAGGGAAAGGCGATAAGCCTAGTCACCTTTAAGGATTATAAAAAGCTTCACAGGATAAAGAGTCTTTTTAAAATCACCATTAAGAAAAAGATATTGGCTAAGCTAAGGACGCAAAAAGGTAGCCTTTACCCAAGCCAGCGGGCTACGTCCTTGGCAAAGTAGGTGAGGATTAAGTCGGCGCCAGCCCGTTTGATGCTTATAAGTGCTTCCAAGATTACCCGCTGCTCATCTAGCCAGCCATTGGCAATAGCCGCCTTAAGCATGGCATATTCGCCGCTGACATTATAGGCGGCAATGGGCCGGTTTACGGCCTCTTTCACCCGATAAATGATGTCCAGATAGGGTAGAGCTGGTTTGACCATGATGATGTCTGCCCCCTCCGCCACATCAAGTTGGGCCTCCCTAATCGCCTCCCTGGCGTTGGGCGGGTCCATCTGGTAGCTGCGCCGATCTCCAAATTGGGGGGCAGATTCGGCCGCCTCTCTAAAGGGCCCATAAAAGGCAGAGGCATATTTGACTGCATAGGACATGATCGGAATGTGACTAAATCCGGCCCCATCCAAGGCCTCACGAATGGCCTTTACCCTTCCATCCATCATATCAGAGGGAGCCACCATATCTGCCCCTGCTTCGGCGTGAGAGACTGCCTCCTTGGCCAGAAGTTTAAGGGTGGTATCGTTATCTACTTCCCCATTTTTGATAACGCCACAGTGCCCATGACTTGTGTACTCACACAGACAGACATCGGTAATAACGATCATTTCAGGCACGGCGTCCTTAATCGCCCGGATGGCCCTCTGAATAATCCCGTCTTTGGCATAGGCCTCACTGCCCACCTCATCCTTTTTTTCAGGAATGCCAAACAGGATAATGGCTGGTATACCCAGTTGATGAACCTCTTTTACCTCTTTAACCAGTTCATCAATAGAAAAGCGATAATTCCCTGGCATGGAGGAAATAGGCTCTTTAATGCCTTTACCTGGCCTAATAAACATAGGAAAGATAAGGTCGTCTATGCGCAGATGTGTCTCTCTGACCATACGGCGCAGGTTTTCATTGCGACGCAAACGCCGGGGACGATAAATAGGAAAAAACATGGCTATCCTCCTTACAAGCTATGTTTTCATAGCTTTCTCTAAAGACTGTTTGCAAAATTTTGTTATGCTAAAAGCTCAAAAAGCATGTCCTTAAATTAGCGTTTAATTTCTTTTTTAGTCCGTTCAGCCCGTCCGGCTAAGTATAAGGCTACAAGACCTGCAATAACAGCTATCAATGAGAACACGCTTATAGTTATTTCAAACATTCCCAATTCTTTCCTCCCTGTTCTTTGCCACCTTCCATGTTAGCAAACTGCCGCTAATAAGTAAAACAATTACCCAAAATCCAGCTAGTAAAACCGAAGACCATGTAGTTTTAGTCTCCGTTAACGGCTTAACGATTGCTGCTACCACAATGGCTAACGCTAAATTATAACACCACTTACCAAGTTCTCTTAATATTGCTTGCATTACTTACATGGGCTAAAGAAATTTGCGCGTAGACTTCTTCTGAATAGAATAGGAAAAACAATCCAATTCTCTAACTCAGGCCAATCTCTTCATCTGTCAGATAGCAGGCTGGATCAGGGGCCCAGATATCACCGTAATAGGCCTCAGCACGAGCCCGAAAGTTGCCGGCACATACATCCAGCCACTTGCACTTGCTACAACGACCTTTCACATATTTTTTCTTTTCTTTAAGCTTGGCCATAAGGGGATGAGAGGTATCTGTCCAGATTTCACTAAAGGGCCGTTGTCTTACATTACCAAAGCTGTGTTCCCGCCAGAACTGGTCGGCATATACTTCCCCATCCCAGCTTACACAACCAATACCTACGCCAGAGCTGTTACCTTCATTCATTTTAAGGAGTTCTAACACCTCTTTTGCCCGGGGATTGCCTTCTCTCAGCATACGCAAATAAATGTAAGGGCCATCAGCGTGATTGTCTACGGTCAACACCTCCTTGGGCTTACCCCGCTGAAAGAGGTCATAAGTACGGTCAATAATTAAATCTACCACCTTGCGGGTCTCTGCGTGGGAGAGATCCTCTTTGATTAAAGCACTACCCCTTCCAGAATAAACAAGGTGATAAAAACAAACCCGATCTATTTCTTCCTGTTCTACAAGGTCAAAGATGGCTGGAATTTCCTTGGCATTCCCTTTAAAAATGGTAAAACGCAGCCCCACCTTAAGTCCTGCTTCTTTACAGTTTCTTATCCCTTCTATGGCCTTTTTAAAGGCCCCTTTTACACCCCGAAAGGCATCATGCACTGGTTCAGTCCCATCAATGCTAATACCCACATAGGAAGTGCCAATTTCTTTTAGCCGTTTAGCTGTCTCTTTGGTAATCAAAGTCCCATTGGTAGAAAAGACTACTCTTAATCCCTTCTCTACGGCATAGGCGGCCAGGACGAAAACATCCTTTCTGACCAGGGGTTCACCCCCAGAAAAGAGTAACACTGGACAGCCAAACTGGGCCAGATCATCAATAAGCCGTTTACCCTCTTCCGTAGTTAGCTCGTTGGGATAATCTTTATCTCCTGCCTGGGCATAACAGTGTTTACACTTTAAATTGCATCGCCGCGTGCAGTTCCAAACAACAATGGGCTTCTTATCCAAGGCAAATTGTAAAAGATGAGCAGGCAACCTTTTTATCTTCCGTCCGTAACGCAAGGGATCAGACGGTTCTACCGTGCCACAATACAATTTGGATACACCAATCATAATAATAGTTTTTAAATCATTCCCATAACTTCGTCAAGATAACTTGACATTAGTATCAAAGCAAGTCTAAACCAATTCTAAGTTAGGTCTAACAGGAAATTGTAAGGTAAATTTTCGTGTGCTTGAACGTGTAGTTCCCAAAAAGACAAGAGTTGACGCAAAAAGTTTTTTATTGTAAGTAAAGACTATGGATAAGTCCCAATTTTTTACCACAAAAGAGGTTGCTAATTACTTAAAAATTAACGAAAAAAAGGTCTATCAACTCATTAAAGAAGGTGAAATTCCTTGCACGCGTGTAGCCGGAAAGTGGTTATTTCCTAGACATCTTATAGATGAATGGATTGCCGAAAGTATTCAAAAACAAAAGGATATTTTTATCGCTGGCAGTAATGATCCTTTTTTAAATGTCCTTATCAATAAATATAATAAAGATTCCTTTCCAGAATCATTAACCTATTATGCCTGTATTGGTAGTGCGAAAGGGCTTGAGGCCCTGGCCAAGGGTAAGGCGGTAATGGCAGCTACACATCTTTTTGATCCAGAAACGCAAGACTACAATCTTCCTTTTCTTTCTAAATATTTAGAAGATATACCTGTTATAGTCATAAATCTTGTTTACAGAGAACAGGGGTTTCTGGTAAAAAAGGGCAATCCCTTGCATATAAAGGATTTTTCTGATTTAACTAAAGAAAAGGTAAGATTTATTAACCGTAATTTAGGTTCGGGTACCCGCTTACTTTTAGACTATCATTTAGCCCAAAAAGGGGTTAGCCCCGAACAAATCCAGGGTTATGAAAAGGAAGTCAATACTCACCTAGAAGTAGGCTTACAGATTATAAGAAACGAGGCCGATGTGGGGATAGGTATACGATATGTGGCTGAGATGTTAGGACTTGATTTCATCCACATCAGCTGGGAACGGTTTGATTTAGTTGTACGTAAAGATGATTATCGTTTAAAACCAATAAAGAAGTTTTTTTCCTTGTTAGACCCATTAAACCTTAGCCTTTCTGCCCATCAGTTTCAAGGATACGATTTTAAAGAGACAGGAAAGGTAATCTTTGAAGGATAGAAACTTATGATACTTAAAACCCTTCTTGTGCTCTCCAATTGCCAAGAAAGGGCACTTTTGCGCAGTTTCTTAAATGAAGTTAATAGTGTAGTGATTATTGGTGAAACTCCCTCTGGCAAAGAGGCCTTTCAGTTAATCCGGGCCTTCCCTTATGAGTTGGTCTTTGTAGATATGGAGTTAGAAGACATGCGTGGCCCGGAGTTAGTAAAACTCCTTTCTCAAGCCAACATGTTTCCCTTGATTATTTTTCTCTCTGAAAAAGAAACGGATGCGGCCGAGGCCTTTGATTTGGAAGCAGCAGACTTTATCCTAAAGCCTATTGAAAAAGAACGCCTTTTAAAGGCCATTGAAAGGGCAAAATGTTTAGGTAAGTTAATGCGAATTAAGGAAGGGACAGACAGAGAAAAGATCTCTATTCCCCCACAGGCCTTTGATGAAGGAGAGTTACTAGAGGCCTTAGGAAGAAGCTGGCGCAAAGACAAAGAAGAACCGATTATCATTCAGAAATTACCTGTGGAAAAAGGTGGTAAACATATCCTTATCCCTTATTCCAAGATTATCTTTGCTGAGGCCTGGGGTGATTATACCTATGTTTATACAGCCGAGGAAAAACTTTTTACCAATTATAGTCTAAAAACCTTGGAAGAAAGGTTTAAGGGCACTTCCTTTTTCCGGGTACACCGCAAGTATTTGGTTAATCTTGATCAAGTTGTAGAGATTGCCAGTGTTCCAGGAGGGAGTTTTTATCTGCGCACTACTGGCAAACATAAAATAGAAATCCCCATCAGTCGCCGCCGGTTAAAGCAACTTAAGGAAATTTTGGGATTATAATTTTTACCTTATCCTACCGACCGCTCGTCTGCAAAACCTACCTTTTATCTAGTTATGACTAGACTTTTTTTTGTTATATCGGTTACAACAGTAAAAAAGTCCATTAAGGAGGTAAAGATGGCGGCAGAAAAAGAAAATGTAGAAGTAAGAGATGCAACAGAGGCCTTATTGGCGGAGCAGAGGGTTTTTCGGCCTCTGCCAGAAGTAGTCGTAGAGGCAAATGTCAGTCCTAAGGAGTATCAAGAAGCCTTAGAAAGAGGCTTGAGGGATCCAGAAGGCTTTTGGGAAGAGGCAGCCGAGGAGTTGGACTGGTTTAAGAAGTGGGATAAGGTATTGGACGAAAGCAATGCCCCATTTTACAAGTGGTTTGTAGGGGGTAAGTGTAACATCACCTATAATGCCGTAGACAGGCATATTAAGACCCACCGTAAAAACAAGGTTGCGATTATCTGGCAGGGCGAGCCGGTGAAGGAAAAGAAGAAGCTTACCTACTATGAGCTCTACCGGCGGGTAAACAAGTTTGCTAACATCCTTAAGTCCTTAGGGCTTAAAAAGGGAGATCGGGTAGCCATTTACATGCCCAATCTTTTAGAAACAGCCATCGCCATGCTTGGCTGTGCCAAGATTGGCGTCATCCACACCGTGGTCTATGCCGGCTTTAGTGCCATGGCCTTACGGGAGAGGGTAAATGACGCCAAGGCAAAGGTAATTGTTACGGCCGATGGTCTCTATCGGAATGGAAAAATCATCAACCTGAAAGAGACTGTAGATGAGGCCATGATTGAGTGTCCTACCGTTGAGCATGTGATTGTTGTTCAGAGAACCGGTCAACCCATTGACATGAGTGATGGCCGTTATCTCTGGTGGCATGACCTCATGGAGGGCGTATCGGATGAATGTGAACCTGAAATCTTAGATTCAGAACATCCTCTTTTTATTCTCTATACCTCTGGGACTACCGGTAAACCTAAGGGGATCCTCCATGTGCATGGTGGTTATATGGTAGGAGTGAGCCGTACCTTAAAATGGGTCTTTGATCTAAAAGAAACAGATATCTACTGGTGTGCGGCTGATGTCGGTTGGATTACAGGTCATAGCTATATCGTTTATGGCCCCCTAATCTGTGGTGGAACGACGGTTATGTATGAAGGTCATCCTCTTTATCCAAAGCCAGACCGGATGTGGCAAATCATTGATAAATTTGGTATTAACATTCTTTACACCGCACCGACAACCATCCGGATGCTCATGCGGTTTGGGACAGAATTGCCTAGACGGCATAGCCTTAAAACCTTAAGACTCTTGGGGACAGTAGGTGAGCCTATTAATCCTGAAGCCTGGATGTGGTATTACCAAAATGTAGGTCGGGAAAGATGTCCTATCATAGACACCTGGTGGCAAACAGAAACGGGTGCGTTTATGATCACACCTTTACCTGTATCTCTCTTAAAGCCTGGTTCTGCCACCAAGCCATTCCCTGGCATCCATGCCGATGTAGTGGATAAAGAAGGTAAGCCCGTACCTCCTGGTAAAGGTGGTTTCTTGGTCATAAAACGGCCCTGGCCTTCCATGTTGCGTACTCTGTGGGGCGATCCGGATAGATATGTAAAGCAGTATTGGGATGTCATCCCTGGAGGTGTCTACACCACTGGTGATGTCGCCAGAAAGGATGAAGATGGTTACTTCTGGATTCAAGGACGAGCAGACGATGTGATGAATATCGCTGGTCACCGTATTGGTACGGCCGAGGTAGAAAGTGCCTTTGTCGCCCATCCAGCCGTAGCTGAGGCTGCCTGCATTGGTGTGCCTGATCCAGTCAAAGGCGAAGTGGCCAAAGTATTTGTCATTCTCAAGAAGGGTTATGAGCCTAGCGATGAGTTAGATAAGGAGCTCAGACAACATGTACGCAAAGAACTTGGTCCAATCGTGATCATCAAGTCCATCCAGTTTGTGGACAGCCTACCTAAGACCCGAAGCGGAAAGATCATGCGGCGTGTATTGAAGGCACAGGAGTTGGGTCTTGATCCTGGTGATTTGACCACGTTGGCAGATTAAGAGAAGAAAATCCTGATTTTATCAGGATAGAAATTTGTAATTAAAATAACAAGGGGATAAAGAGATGGAAAATAAATTTGCAAACCCGGCACCATTGGGATTAATGGGATTTGGCATGACTACTGTCTTGCTCAACTTACATAATGCTGGCATTTTTTCTCTGGGAACAATGATTTTAGCTATGGGGATTTTCTATGGAGGTATTGCCCAAATTATTGCCGGCATTATGGAATGGGCCAATGGCAATACATTCGGGACAACCGCCTTTACCTCTTATGGTTTGTTCTGGGAAACTTTGGTCTTTTTGTTGTTAATGGAGAAACTGGGGTGGTGGCCTGGTCCGGCAAAGGCAGCAATGCTAGCCTATCTTATCATGTGGGGAATTTTTACATTCTTCATGTGGATTGCTCTATATGTGGGTAAACACAAAATGGATATTCAATTGGTATTTATCACTCTCTGGATTTTATTCTTCTTATTAGCTCTTGGTGATGCCACAGGAAGCGCCTTTATCAAAAAATTCGCTGGCTATGAAGGCATCTTATGTGGTGGTTTAGCGATATATGTTGCTCTCTCCCAGGTAATTGCAGACCAAAAAGCTTCTTAAAAAGGATTTAAAGCTTATCATTGCGTAAAGGCAGAGAAGGAAACCTTCTCTGCCTGTTTTTTAACATTTTTTCCCTATTTTACCCTAAAGCTAAGCATATATAGTCTTATAGACCAAGGGACGCATATCAGTATATTTAAACACGGGTAAAAGCAGTTGTTTATCTACTACCAGCCAGTAATAGTCAGGGTTAAGCTCTCTTAACTTTCCGTCAGGAGGGGGTATAGAGTGTTCGGTGTGGGTATAGGTTACTTGAAAGAGGCCAATTCCGTATTCCTTAAACCGGTAAAAAAGGTAATACTTTTCAAACTTCTCCTGGCTTAAACCATTGTCTTTAGCCACTTGGGCTATCTCCTCATTACTCAGGCGCAATAATACATATCGGCTCAGCCTATCATCCGTACCAATCTTGGTAAGGGAGCGACAACTACAGCTTGCGACATAGACTGTAGAAATAAAGTCCAGGTGTCTTAAATATTGAGCGGCAATAATGGCCGCCGTGCGCCTGCCCCCAGCCGTGTAGTGAAAACCGTAATATTCAAAGAGTTTTTGCTGAAGTAGTTCAGCATATTTTTCTCCCTTTTCATAAAGGTCTTTAGAGATGTAGCGAAGGTATTTGGCCAAATCCTCTGCCGCCGCATCAATAGGCCAATCTATCTTCACCCGAAAATGTGATAGGGTATAGCGCGTGCGTTTAATAGAGCTATCCCTTTGGATAAGCAGGGCATAATCAGCTGGAAGAAGTTGCTCAAGGAGGTTAAAGAAATCACTTTGTTCAAAATAGGTCAGGTTTTTGTTAAATTCTTTGTATAATTTAAAATCAGCTAAATACTCTAGGTTTTCTTTAACCAACTTATTTGTCTCAAAAAAACGGATATAGCGCTTACAGTGGCTTGGTAAAGTACCCTCTGTAAATATCACTAAAAAGGTATTATGTAAGGCATATTCCTTTTCATAAATGCGGGCACGTGGCTTTAACTCCCGTTTGTCTACAAAGGGATAAGCATGTCCCTGGGCCAAAAAGCGCTCAAAGGAATCAAGGAGGGCCGTTTTGATAAGCACACGTTCTAATTCTTGTTGAAGATAAAGATAAATAAACCGGGCAACTCTTTCTTGGTAACTGATTTGTTCTAATGGTAGTGGCATTTTACAAACCCATCTCCTTTATACGACCTTTAACATAGGCCTTAATTTCTTTTATGCGCTTTGCTTTTGATCTACTCAAGTTAGAAATAAATGGACTTAAATTTGCTAAAGGTATTTCTGCCCTTGCCATCTCTTTGTGTCCGCCTGCCTTGCCTATCTCGCCAAAGGCCTTAGTTGCCAGTTGACCAGCATCACGCCGGTAGCCATCACTGCGAAAGATAATAACTACTGTCTCTTCATAAATGCCTGCCACGATACTCCAAGAAATTTCATAAATTCTTAGTAAAAAATCGGCCAAAATAACACAAATGTCTGGACTCTCCACCTTACCCAAAAAGAGAAACACCCGATGGCGTCTAAGATTAACCTCCATATTATTAAAGGCCTTTTTAAAATAAGAAAGATTTTTCAGGCTAAGCTCTGAAGTTTCTATCTTTCGGAGGATAGTTTGATTAATGTAGTTAAAAAGATAGCGAAAGGCCTGTATATCTTTTTCTATTCCCCGCAAAACAAAGTTTTGGGTGTCCGTCTTAATACCGTAAAAGAGGGCCGTAGCCAAATAGGTTGAAGGTTTGATCTTGGCTGCTCGCAGATACTCTGTCAAGATCGTGGCCGTGGCACCATAAGTGGGATTTATATCTTGAAAGGCGGCGTCAAATTCTCGGTCTACTGGATGATGGTCAATGAGGATATCAAAGGAAAGCCCTTCTAATTCGGCAAAATGGTGGGGTTGAGAATCTACAATAGCCAGCTTGGTGTATATCTCTATTTGACACTCCTCAAAACGAAGAATCGGAATTCTTAAAAGCCTTATCATGGCCAAATTGTCCAGCCTCTTTGTCTCCCGCAGCGCCGCAATATCTACACTTTGTACCTTATACCGAATAAGTCGTTTTAAGGCCCAGGCACTGGCAATAGCATCTGGATCAGGAAAGATAACTATGAGCAACCTGTCATCAGCATCTAGCGTGTCAAAAAGTTTTTTTAGCTTTTCCCTTGTTTTAAGGTTAGACATATCTTAAACATAATGAGTTTGCCAAGAAAAATCAAGGGAAATGTAATTTCCCAGATCTGGGATTGATATTTCTGCTGCAAAGCACAATCATCCTAACTTTATGGGCAACATATATTTTTTAGAAAATTTGATGTGTTTTAAAGCCATCAAGGTATTTTTGTGGGGCAAGCGCGGATTTTTGGGGATGTGAAAAACTCTTGACAAAACTCTTATTTTCTATATATAATAAAATTTTTCTACACCAAACGTAAATAGTCTTTTTCAAAATGCCTTTTATCACTAATCAGCAGGATAAAGAACTCAAACAACGACTGACCGAACTTATTAACGTAAGTCAGGAATTAAAATTTCTCGTTGGCTTCTTTTACTTTTCTGGACTAAAAGAAATTTACCGGGCCTTAAAAATAAGATTAAAGTCTGAAAAAGAACGTCAAGATTTTACTTTTAAAATTCTGGTAGGTTTAGAAGTAGATAAATTTCAACACCAGCTTATTGAACTTGCCGAAAACAAAAATTTAACTGGAGAAGAAAGGATAGAAAGATATTTTCGTTCCATTGTAAAGGCTATAAATTGTAAAGACTTTGATAACAAAGAATTCTACAAACAGGTAAGGTTTTTTTTAAACCTTATAGAAAAAGACAAAATAATCATCAGAAAGACTCTAGAACCAAATCATGCCAAACTTTACATTTTTAAACTTGATGAAACGCAGATAGGAAGAAGAAGCGTTTTTATCACAGGAAGTAGCAACCTTACCAGAGCAGGGCTAAACGAGCAAAGGGAGTTTAATGTAGAAATTTCAGATTATGGCACAGAAACCGCAGAAAAATATTTTGATGAAGAATGGGAAAGGGCTATAAAGATAACCGAAACCCCTGACCTAAAAACACGCCTTCTTCTCACCCTTAAAGAAGACACTCTTATTAGAGAAATCACACCCTTTTCTGCCTATGTATGGGTTTTAAAAAACTACATAGATTATTTTCAAGAAAGGCTTGAAACCATTTCTCCCAGAGTGCTTTTAGAAAAATCAGGCTATAAACCCTTTCAATATCAGGTTGATGCCATAAATCAGGCCCTTTCTATTCTTCAAAAGCATGGGGGTGTAATTATAGCAGATGTGGTAGGTCTTGGTAAAAGCGTAATTGCTTCTGCGGTAGCACGTATTCTTGGAAAAAGAGGTGTGGTAATCTGCCCACCAGCCATCATGGGAGACAGAAGGGTTAAAGACTCAGGCTGGTGGGGATATCTTGAGGATTTCGGATTAACTAAAATCGGCTGGGAAGTATATTCCATTGGAGAGCTTGAAAAACTTAACGAAATCATCTCAAAAAGGGAAAATATGGATATAGAGGTGGTTATTGTTGACGAAGCCCACCGATTTAGAAACCAAGACACCAAAAGCTACGAACTATTAAAAAACATAACCCGTGGTAAAAAAGTAATTCTCCTTACAGCAACTCCTTTTAACAACAGACCTTCTGATATCTTATCCCTTCTTAAACTTTTTATTATCCCCAAAAAATCTACCATAAGTCTTGAAGACGACCTTATAAGCAGATTTTCTGTTTTTAAATCTTTTTTTGATAAATTAAACTACATATCCAAATATCACAATTCTTATGACGAAGACAAAAGAAAGAGAGCACAAAACTACTATCAAGCCCTTTTTGGAGAATGCACAATAGACCTCAGTAAGGTTAATAAAAGGGCGAAATATCTTGCTAAGGAGATACGAGCGGTTATTGAGCCTGTAACCATAAGAAGAAACCGTCTTGATCTTCTAAAAAACCCTAAATACAAAGAAGAAATAAACGAATTATCCAGAATTGCCGATCCTTTAGAGTGCTTTTTTGAATTAAAGCCAGAACAAATGGAGTTTTACGATAAAATAATAACCTATTTCTTTGCCCCTGAGGAAGGAGGAAGGTTTAAGGGAACAATGTATCGCCCTTTTGAATACGAAAAACCTTTAAAAGACGAGGAAAAACTTTCTGCCAAAGAAAGCTTTGAATACTTAAGTCAGAGGAACCTTTACGACATAATGAGAAGGCTTCTTGTTAAAAGGTTTGAAAGCTCTTTTTTAGCCTTTAAACAAAGTATAATAAATTTTAAAAATATAACCCAAACAGTTATTGAATTCGTCCGAAAAACTGGAAAATACATACTTGAGAGAAAGCTGATCGAAGAGATCTATCAATTGGAACCAGAAGATATAGAAAAAAGACTCAAAGAATATGAAGCTCGCCTTAAGCAGGGACGCTATCCCAAACACCACAAAGTTTATAACCTTAAAAAGTTCAAGCGTGCAAATGAATTTTTAGAGGACTTAAAGGCAGATTTAAAAATGTTTGAAGAAATTTTAGCAGAGCTTTCTACCTTAGAATTAGTAGAAAATGACCCCAAATTTTCAGCCCTTTTAGAAGAACTGAAACACTGGAGAAAAAACGAACCGCAGAGAAAGATAGTCATTTTTTCCGAATATGCAGACACAGTAAAGTATTTAGGAGAAAAGTTAGAAAACCACTTTGGAGAAAGAGTGCTTATAGCTTATGGCACTTTAAGTGCTAAAAAGCTTAAGGAAATTAGAGAAAACTTTGATGCTTCTTTAAAAGAGGACGACCAGAGAGACGACTACGACATTCTTGTTTCCACGGACAAACTTTCTGAGGGAGTAAACTTAAACCGTGCAGGTGTAGTAGTAAACTATGATATTCCTTGGAATCCGGTAAGAGTAATTCAGAGAGTGGGAAGAATAAATCGTATTAGTAAAAAGGTTTTTGATGAGCTTTACATAATGAACTTTTTCCCCACAGAGAAAGGCTCAAACATAGTGAAATCAAGAGAAGTTGCCAGTCAGAAGATGTTTATGATTCATAAAGTCCTTGGAGAGGATGCCAAGATCTTTGACATAGATGAAGAGCCAAAGCCTTCGGAGCTTTATAGAAGGCTTACACAAAACCCTGACGAAATGGAAGAAGAAAGTCTTTACACAAAGCTTTTAAGCGAGTTTAAAGGTATAAAAGAAAAATATCCAGAATTAATAAAGAAAGTAGAAAAATTTCCGCCTCGGCTTAAAGTGGCCAAAAAGTCTCCTGAAAAAGAAATACTGGTAGTATTTTTTAAAAAGTATAACCGTATTTATGCCTTAAAAAAAGACATCGCCAAAGCAGAGGTAGAGCCTTTAGAAGTAGATTCGGCCATTTCTTTGGTAAGATGCAAGCCTAATGAACCAGCCCTTCCCTGGAATACAGATGCTTTTTGGGAAAACTATGAAAAAGTGCTTGACTACAGAGGAAAAAGAAAACCCCCTACAGAGAAAAGCCTTGAAAGGCAGGCTTTAAATGTGTTAAACACGGTTATTCAAAATTTTAGAAGCTCCTCCCTTATAAAACCTCACTGGAAGTTTTTACTTACTCTGAAAGAAGACCTTATAGAATACTTCACCTTTCCAGACTACACTTTAAGAAGTATCATAGAGTTTGAGGAATATCTCAAAAAAGAAGAAAGGCTTGCCAAAAAGATAGAAGAACTGAAAAACAGACTTGGAGAAGACTATTTAGAAAAAGAAAAGAAAAAACTCATAAAAACAGAAAAAGAAGTAATTTTAGCAGTATATAATAGGGAGGGAGTAATCCATGAGCTCTTCCCTTCTTAAAAAGACATTATCTTCCTTTTTTAAAGATAAATCTTTAAAACACTTCTCCGACTTTTTTAGAACAAAAACTCCCAAGTTTAAACCCTTCTCAGAAGAAGAGAATTTTTGCGAATTAACTGGTTTTCAGGAGTATTTTGACTTTGGAGAAAAGCTTGGTGAGATTTTTTATGAAGATGAAGGAAAGAGGCTTTTAATAGCAGGTTTTAAAAGCACAAGAGAACTTTCAGAAAGGTCAAGTAAAAAGAGACAACTCGTTCTTGCCAAAAAGACTTTAAAGAACGAAAGCTACGATGCTGGGATTTTTATCTTCTATGACTCTTCTGGTAATTTCAGAATGAGTCTTGTTTACCAGATACCAGCAGGAAGAAAAAGTCTTTTAAGCGATTATAAAAGATATACCTACTTTGTAGAACAAAATGAGCCTTATTATACCTTTCTAACACAGGTTGGAGATTGTGATTTTTCTTCCCTTGAAAAGATTATTGAAGCCTTCTCTGTAGAAAAGGTTACAGAAGAATTCTTTGAAGCTTATAAGTATGCCCTTAGAGAAGTTATTATTAAATCTCTTTCTAAATATGATACACCTTATGAGAAAAAGCATTCCTTTGCTCAACAATTATTATCAAGAATTTTATTTATCTACTTTTTGCAGAAAAAAGGCTGGTTTAAATGGAAAGACTATGTTCAGGACAAAAACTATTTAAGAAATCTTTGGTTTAAATATAAAGACTGGAGAGAAAAGAAAGGACTGAAAGATGTTTTTTACTCACAGTGGTTATCAAGCCTCTTTTTTGGAGCATTTAATGGTCCATTAGGTAGAAAATTATATCTTCATAAAGATTTACCTGAAGACATTAAAGAATCATTCAGCCTAATGCCCTTTTTAAATGGAGGGCTTTTTTCATGCACAGAGTTGGATGAGCTTGGATTTGATCTCCCTGATTATGTATTTGAATGGCTTTTTGAACCAGATGATAAAGATAAAAAGAAAGGCTTTCTTGAAATTTTCAATTTTACGATTGATGAATCAACACCAATTGATGTTGAAGTTGCGGTTGACCCTGAAATGTTGGGTAAAGTCTATGAATCTTTAATAGCTGAAGAGGAAAGAGGAAGCAGTGGCATTTTTTATACGCACAGAGTAGAAATTGATTTTATGTGCAGACTATCTCTTGTCCATTACCTTGAAGAAACTGGTATAGACAAAGAAAGGCTTATGGATTTTGTTTTTGAGCCACATAATGAAGAATTAATTAAAAATTTCACTTTAGATGAGCTGAGAAAAATAAAAACTTCTCTTGATAAAGTCAAAATCGTTGACCCAGCCGTAGGTTCTGCCTCTTTCCTTGTAGGCATGCTTAACATCCTTGTTGAGCTTCACACTGAGCTTTCAAGACAACTTGAAGGAAGAGAAGAAAATCTATTTGCTCTAAAAAACAAGATTATTTCCGAAAACCTTTACGGCGTTGATGTTAAAGATTGGGCAATTATGGTTGGGGAATTAAGGTTGTGGCTAAACCTTATTATTGAAACAGATGAAAAATATATGGACATTTATACCAAGCCTCTTTTACCAAACCTGAGTTTTAAGCTTCGTCAAGGTGATTCTCTTATTGAAGAAATTGCTGATGTTCCTATAAAGCTTCGTTCTGATTTATTTATTCCTCATAATCTTAAGCACAAAATAATTGGCCTTGCTGATAAAAAGGCGGCTTACTTTTCGGGTCAAAGAAGCGCTGACCTAAAAGAAAAGGAAGCAATAGAAAGACTTGAGCAGGACATTTTAAAAGAAATCATCAATTTAAAAATGAGCAAACTTCAAAAGGAAAGAGAAGGCTTAGAGAATGAACTCAGGGCCTCAAAATATCAAAAAACCATAGATGGGAGAACAACGAGACAACAAAAAGGAAAAATCCGTAAAATTGAAAATCATTTATCCGCTCTCTTGGACGAAATAAGCCATTGGCAAAAAGTTTTATCTCAAATCGGATCAAAGGCGAAAAAGGATTATTTCTTATGGGAAATTGACTTTGCCGAAGTCTTTTATCAAAAAGGTGGCTTTGACATTGTAATCGGAAATCCTCCTTATGTTAGGCAGGAACTTATTGCACCACCACTTAAAAATCAGCACAACTATAGTGCTGATGAGTGGAGAAAAATTAAAAAGCAATATAAGGAAAAACTTATTCAATCAGTAAAAAATGTATGGGGTAACAATATAAAGATTGATAAGAAAAGCGACCTTTATGTGTATTTTTACTATCATGGTTTATCTCTTTTGCGTCCGGGTGGAGTGTTTTGTTTTATCAATTCCAATTCTTGGCTTGATGTTGGTTATGGCGCAGGATTGCAAGAGTTTTTGCTAAAGAATATGAAACCTCTTTTCGTCATTGATAACATAAAAAAAAGATCATTTAAACAGGCTGATGTGAATACAGTAATTGTTTTAATAAAAAGACCAGATAAAAAAATGATAATTTTACTTTAAAGTTTGTAGCCTTTAAAAAACCTTTTGAAAACGTGTTAAATGCAGAAATTATAAAAAAGATTGAAAGAGCTGACAGACCGATATATAAGGATGAAGATTTTAGGCTTTATCCTAAAACAAAAAAAGCATTATTATTTGAAGGTATTGAAATACCAAAAGAAAATACCTTAATTGAAATTGACCCTCAACACCTTCCATACATTGGCAACAAGTGGGGTGGAAAATATCTACGGGCTCCTGAAATTTATTTTAAAATACTGGAAAAGGGAAAAGGAAAATTAGTGAGATTGGGGGATATTGCGGAGGTAAAATTTGGAATTAAGACAGGAGCAAATGGCTTTTTTTATTTAAAACCAGTTGGAATGACAGTTAAAGAAGTGGTAGAGATAGCAGAAAAAGATCCTCACGCCTTCATCAGGGTGCAAAATAGCGCTGGCTGGGAAGGTGAGATTGAAGCAGAATTTTTGAAGCCAGTGGTGAAAAGCCCCAGAGAATTAAAAACCATAGTTGTCCGTCTTGAAGATTTAAATTATCTGGTCTTTATGTGCCATAACTCTAAGGAAGAACTAAAAGGAACAAGTGCGCTGGAATATATAAAATGGGGTGAAAGGAAAGGTTATCATAAAAGACCTACTTGCAAAGGAAGACCAAGATGGTGGGATTTGGGGAAATGGGGATATCCTGAAATGATATGGAGTGATGCATATAATGATAGATTTGCTACTATCTGTATTGGAGGAGAAATATTTGCAGATAAAAGATTTTTTTATATTTATCCTATCAATGATCAAGACTTTGAAGGTTGTAAAATATATCTAAATACAACAATTATACCGCTTTTTATTGAAATTGAAGGTATCTCTAATCTTGGAGAAGGTGTAATATATACAAATGTTTATTGGCTTAAGCGTTTACCTGTCTTAAATGATTCTATAAAAACTTATGCTAAAGATCTATTAAAGAGAAAGAAGATTGAATCTATCTTCACTGAACTTGGCTTTGATCCAAACAAACCTATCCGTGAGCAAGAACCCAATCCTTTACCTGACCGCAAAGCCCTTGATGACATCATATTTGACGCACTCGACTTAACTGAGGAAGAAAGAAAAGAAGTCTATTGGTCAGTCGCTGAGTTGGTAAAAAATAGGTTGGAGAAGGCAAGGAGTGTATGATTGAAAATATATTATATCCTCTTCAAGAAAACAAAGATATAAAAGAATTAATATATTACTTGCATAAAGCACAACAAGGACAAGGAAAGATTGCTTTTTGGATAGGAGCTGGAATTTCTAAATTAGCAGGTTATCCTCTATGGGAAGAACTTGTTAATCAACTAATTCAAATTTATCAAGCCTTAAATTTCAATAATTATGAGTATGTAATGAAAAAACAACTTATTGAAAAACTTAAAAAAGATAGAGAATTTGAGAAAATTTTGGAAATAATAAAATCAGATGCTAAAGAATTTTTTGAAAGAAGTGTTCAAGAAATTTTTAAGAATGTAGAGCAAAATCCTAACAAAGATATTAGTATTTTTAATGTAATTTCAAAATTTATAAGACATAGAATTATAATTATTACTACAAATCTTGACATGGAATTAGAAAATATTTTGAGAAAAAAGTTAGGAATAAATAAGGAACAAATTAGTATAGTTCCAGAAGATGGAGGAGTTTTTTGGGATAAATACATTTTCTATTTGCATGGAAGAATAGATAAACCAGACTCATGGATACTGACTGAAACAGATTATGCTGGGGTTTATGATAATGAGCCAAGAGTTTGTAGTAAATTCTTAGAAAGATTTTTAAACCAATTAGAAGCACTTGTAATTATGGGGTATAGTTTAAGTGAGAAAGAAATATATAGAAAATTTTTAAGATCAGGAAGTAATCCAAAAATTTTTTGGATACAACTACTTGATACTTCTGAAAAAGAAAAAGAATTTAATGAACAAATTTTTTATTTTAGTGATACATTAAGATTAAGTATTAAACCTATTCCGTATAGAGAAAGTAAAAAACTAACAAGTCGTCCCTGAAAAACTCTGTTTTAGCTTCCAACCGGCCCCAATTGCTTTTCATATTGCTCATTCCAGATCAAGACAAAAAGAGCAAATAAAAATCCTACCGCCTCCCGCATCCATTTTTTGAAGT
>Ga0256842_1001201_pt1 | contig 21324 bp, 14 predicted proteins | sample 4559240metaG_FD_185973 | JGI IMG/M metagenome (GOLD analysis project Ga0256842, IMG submission 185973) | Hydrothermal vent microbial communities from Guaymas Basin, Mexico - 4559-240 | ecosystem: Environmental > Aquatic > Marine > Hydrothermal vents | place: Mexico: Guaymas Basin | collected... | reverse complement strand
CGAGACCCTGAAACAAGTTCAGGGTGACAAAAGAAAGGAGTCCGAGGGAATCTGTCCCTCGCGTTGAGTGTAATCCCTTATTCATCAGGGCAAGTTTCGGACGGAACAACTTATACGTTGGTTTTGACTTGGAACTTATTGAGTCGTAATCCCTTATTCATCAGGGCAAGTTTCTTAATTAGAAAGGACACCAAGGTTTCCTTTCTAACTTTGCTTCCTTTTCAAGGTGCAAACAGTTTATCTTTGTGCACTTTCATTATATCGTTCTATCCCCAAAAAGAAAGGAGTCCGAGGGAATCCGTCCCTCGCGTTAAGTGTAATCCCTTATTCATCAGGGCAAGTTTCGGACAAACGATTTAATGTGGAGTTCAATCGTAAGACAAAGAGAGTCGTAATCCCTTATTCATCAGGGCAAGCTTCGGACTGGACGAGCCAATATTGATTGGGACAGTTTAGAGGTGTCGTAATCCCTTATTCATCAGGGCAAGTTTCTTAATTAGAAAGGACACCAAGGTTTCCTTTCTAACTTTGCTTCCTTTTCAAGGTGCAGACAATTTATCTTTGTGTAGTTTCATTATATCTCTCCATCTTCAAAAATCAAAAATAAATACGAGACCCTGAAACAAGTTCAGGGTGACAAAAGAAAGGAGTCCGAGGGAATCTGTCCCTCGCGTTGAGTGTAATCCCTTATTCATCAGGGCAAGTTTCGGACAAGATTTTAATAAATTTGGTTATTATATTGTTCCTAAGTCGTAATCCCTTATTCATCAGGGCAAGTTTCGAACTCCTCAGGGTAAGACCTGGGGAGAAGCTTGAAGTTTACGTCGTAATCCCTTATTCATCAGGGCAAGTTTCGGACTACCGAAGACGCCGATATATGGCTTGATATTAAGGATTGTCGTAATCCCTTATTCATCAGGGCAAGTTTCGGACTCAGGTTTGTACGCCTATCAGACTCTCAAAAAGATTGTCGTAATCCCTTATTCATCAGGGCAAGTTTCGGACGCCTATAACCCTTTGTTTTAAAAGGTTATAACTCTCTTCAGTCGTAATCCCTTATTCATCAGGGCAAGTTTCGGACTCAGAATTATTGAGCAATCGGACCGGTATGGCAAGTGGAGTCGTAATCCCTTATTCATCAGGGCAAGTTTCGGACCGAGAGCCACCAGCCATAAACTTATGGCTGTGTGGAGTCGTAATCCCTTATTCATCAGGGCAAGTTTCGGACGGCGGGTGGACGTTCGAAAAATACGGAAAGGCGGTAGTCGTAATCCCTTATTCATCAGGGCAAGTTTCGAACATAATTATTCCTTCATAGAGATCCTTCCTCCTTACATCTAGTCGTAATCCCTTATTCATCAGGGCAAGTTTCGAACAAAAATTACATTATAAGGAGGTGCAGTATGGCAGTGAAAGTCGTAATCCCTTATTCATCAGGGCAAGTTTCGAACAAAGTAAACGAAAAATGGTATTATGGAAGTATTGAAGGTCGTAATCCCTTATTCATCAGGGCAAGTTTCGAACTAAAGAACCTTGAAAACGTTAGCATTACTTGAAGTATTTGCAGTCGTAATCCCTTATTCATCAGGGCAAGTTTCGAACTTGTTATGGCAAAGAGTAACAAAAAGAAGGCTTTAAGTCGTAATCCCTTATTCATCAGGGCAAGTTTCGAACGGAGATTGTAGTCCCAATCTCCCCACCGCCACAGGGGTCGTAATCCCTTATTCATCAGGGCAAGTTTCGAACGTTTGGGGTTAAAGCGAGCGAAATATTCTTTCGCAGTCGTAATCCCTTATTCATCAGGGCAAGTTTCGAACTATGAAGAGCCTGAAATTCTTACATTGGAAGAGTGGGAGTCGTAATCCCTTATTCATCAGGGCAAGTTTCGAACGAAAAGAGCGTTAACCGCTCTACTCGAAAAGAATTACGTCGTAATCCCTTATTCATCAGGGCAAGTTTCGAACGAAAAAAATGGTAAAAAAGTGTCGTATAGTTTGAATTATGTCGTAATCCCTTATTCATCAGGGCAAGTTTCGAACAGCCCCTTTTTGAGGGCGCATAAACAGAGGGTTTGTTAAGGCATTTTCGCCTCTCTCCGAAAAAGGTGCGATTGTCAAGGTATAATTCTCCGGTTCTTTTCTAAAATTATACCAAGATGTTCAATAATTTACAACATTATTTCAATTTTAGCCTCTCTCAAAAATGCAAACTCTTTTTTTACAGAGCAACCAAAGTAGTGTTTATCTGATTTCTTATGCAATTTTAACTTCCGTTTTACACTTTTACCCGGAGAGCGGCGAAAAACAGCAGGCAAACCATTATAAAAACTTATGAGTTGCATAATTAAACGATGAAGTATTTTTGGTCTCTCGAAACTTCCCCCACTCCCACGATTTTTATGAATTTCTTGGAATCATAGGGGATGTAATAGATCCTGACACTGTCTTCGTCTTTCTTTATTGTTTCGGAAACTTTTTCTAACATTCTTTGCAGCACTTCTTTTTCCAAAATACATTCAAATACGCTGTATTGAACGCGCGTCCCGTAATTGCGCATAATTTTAAATACTTTCGTTCTTCTCGAATTATCCTTTATGTCGTAGCAAACTACGTAAAATTTTTTTGCCATTACCTCGTTAGTTTAAACGGTTCGTATGTTTTTCCTTCCAAAACGGCTTTTTTCAGTTTTTCTCCTTCTTCGTGCATCAATTTTCTAAAGTTATATTGCTTATTTTTATAGGTAAACGTGTTTTCCATTTTTTGCTCGTAATGGGCAAGCACTATCCTGCGTGCATTATTTTTTAGTATGTATCCGTATAATTTGTGGGGCTCGAAGTCCTCTTCGGAAATTATGCGCATAGAGAATAGTTTTACTGCAACGGAATCCGCAATCGGGGAACGGAAGGGTTCTATTATATCATAAGTGAGAGATGTTCTCCCGTATTCGACAGAGTGAAGAAAGCCGAGATACGGGTCAAAACCCGCATTGTATAAAATACCCAACATTTCATTTGAAATAAGGCTGTAAAGAAAATTCAGCAATGAGTTAAAAGCATCCTTTGCGGGGTGGTAATTCCTTCCCGATATAAGGATTTTGCCTGCGAAAAGCCTTTTTATTTCCCTAAAATACAGAGAGGATGCAGTTCCTTCCGTTCCTTGCAGTTGGCCGATTGAGTTTACGTTTTTAACGGAGTTTTTTAACGCCTTCAATTCGTGTATATTTTCCGGATCTATTTCTGTGTGTTTGAAAAATCGTTTCAGCATTATTATGCTATTGGAGATTTTTGATTCCACTACGGATTTCGCAAAATCCAATTTTCTTTCGGGATCGTTCATTATGGAGAATTGTTTTATTCTTAACAGGATATTTTTTGAAAAAGAGGGAATAGCTGTTCCTACAAATCTGCCGTAAACCGTGAGGAAAGTAATCGGTATGTTGTTTTTCAATGCAAATTTGAGCGCTTGTGTTGTTATCTGTACGTTTCCGTAAATCAAAATACGCTCCACTTTGAAATCCGGAACAGAAACGAGTGTTTTACCGTCTTTCGAAACGGTGAACCTGTGTTCTTCTTTTTTCAGGACTGCGCCCTGCGTGTTGATGTAAAGCGTGCTCACATTTTCTTCAGCGCCCTTTCCAAATATTTATTTATCCTGTTAAACGGGAAATTCTCGTCTTCATATTTTTCCACTTTAATGCCTATACCGGAAAGGATAGTCCTGAACTTTTCGATCAAATCGGTGGGCCTCAAATTCAATATTTCTTTTATTCGTTCTTCGGACACTCCGCTAAATCCGTGCGCAAACGGAGTTGAGTTACGTAAATCGAGGAGATTTTCACCGTGGGCATTCTTTTCTTCAAGATCCCTATCAAAATCAATCAGTTTTTTTATTTTTTCTCCCTCTCCTTGTATGCAAAATTCAGGGTTTTCAATGGCATATTCCAATATCGCTCTATAAAGAACCCTGTTAGGGGCACGTTTTTCCCAGTCTTTCTTAGATTTTTCGAGATATTTTTTTAACTTTTCATTGTTTCTTATTTTTTCTTTGAACTGATGAAAATCTTCCTTTTTTGAGTCTTTATTCTCCTTTGTCCCTTCGTTGGATTGTCGAAGTTCTTTTGGTGAATTTGGCTCTCTTTTTACAATTTTAACTCCCAAACATTTTTCCACCGCTTTTTTTAAAATTTCTTCCTGAAATCTAAAAACCATTCCGACTGCGTCCATATATTGTTTCGACAGAATCCGCAGGGCAAACTCGTAATATAATTCTTTCATTAGTGCATTTTCTTCTCTGTTTTTCAAATTATAGAGTTCCTTTCTTAATACTTTCACTTCTTCGTTTTGGAATTTGTTGTAATATTTGTCTATTGCCTCGAAAGCCCTTTCAAATTCGAACGATGTCCTGTAATACAACGCATCCAAAAGATCCTCATGCTCTTTTTCGGATTGAAGATTTTTATACAAAATACTTGCAGAACTGTAATTATAATGTGAGGTTAAACTCAAAACCGAGTCTATTGTTTCTTTGTCTTTTATTTTTTGGAGCAGGTTTAGCCTGTAAGGTGTTCCGTTGCGCGGAACGTAATAGATTCTGAGTTTGTTGATTTTCACAAATGTAAGGAGGGAGGCAATCGACATTTGGGGGGTTCCGGGGCCCATAGCGAGAAAAACTCTTTCAAAATTTAACAGTTTGTCGGAATTTGTTCGGATGAATTCATTAAACCTTTCTAACAGTTTTGACGTATCCGTGGGATTGAAATTTATTTTTTCAAGGTGGATAAAATTTTTGGGCACATTCATTTTTGTTAAGAAAACTTCTATTATTTTTGCAAGGTGGAGCGTGTCCTGAGAATTATATTTCTCGTCTTCCTGGTTCGTGTAGAAAATGTAATATTCCGTTTCTTTAATGTTTGCAAATTCCTCTTTAAGCGCATCGAGCATCACCGGGAATATGGGAAGTATAACCCTTGTTTGTTTGCCGTCCGGATCCGTATACTGCAAACCTTTGGTTGGCGGTTCTTGTTTTACTCCTGTTATTTTTGCTTTTTCTCCCGATGCTTCGATTTCTTTCCTTGCTTTAAGCGTAAGTTCTCTGAAAAGTTTTTTCCGTTCCCCGAAAGAAATTTTTTCACCGTTTTTTTCAATTATAATATCGCTGTTTCCCAACGTGTAAATAAGTGCCTTCCCGCCCATAATTTACCTCCTCTCTATCTTTATCCAGCCTGCGGGATATGCGGCATATTCTCCGAATTCGTTTTGCTCTGTGAACAATCTTCGAGTTTTTGGGAATGTGATTGCTCCTCTTCCTTTATCAAGGCGGTTTGCTTCCACTATTTTGGTTAATACGCGATCTTTATAGGTGTTTCCTGTCATTCCTTTCCATCCTATACCCCAAGCCATTCTGATGTATATCGTGTTGTTGCTGTTTTCTACCTCTTTTCTCAGATTTTTATAAAATTCGATTACTTTATCCACTTTGCAGGTTTTACCGAATTTCTCGAAGAATTTAATTTCCTCTTTTATGTATTCGGATGCCTGGTATTTGGAACTTACTGCAAGCATATTGAAGAAATCCGAGAAAAAGTCTTTGTACCAATCTCTATCAACATCTCTTAACAAGTTGTTTAATCTATCGAGATAATACTTTTCTATTCTTATTTCGCTTTTGAGGGTTGTTCCTGTGTCTATTGCCTCAACGTTGATCGCTGTTGCATTGTCTATGCTCGCAAGTCCTCCGTTTCTTCCCATTTTTTTGAATCCGCATCTTGACCCGTCGTTTGAAATGTCGAACATTTTTACCGTTCTCAGTGATAATTTATCTGTTTCGAAATAAATATCTTCCGTTTTTACAATTTTCATCGGGTCTTTTTGTGCGTCTCTTCCGAAAATCAGCCTTTCGGGGTTTGCTTTTTTAGGATTTCTTTCTATATCCGCCAAAATTTTATTATGTTCTTCAATGTAAGCTGCAAAAACGAGTGTCCTTATTGCTCCTTTAAGGCTTGTGCCGGGAAGAAGCGGTACATTTCGGCCGTCTTTTAAAAATGTGTCAATTTCCCTTGAATATGCCGTCCTTCGGTCTTTAACCGTATACATTATACTTTCTTCAATAACTTTTGGAGGTATGATCTTTTGGAGAGGTTCCGTTGAATCACCCTCGATTTTTCTGGAAATTTCGTACAGCTGCCTTTTATTTCCTGCAACTTTTTCGAGTATTCCGTCCAAGGAAAGAAATGCGATTTTCGCTTCTTTATTTATGGTTTCGAGTGAGGGGTTTATTTTTTCTCCACTTCCTATGTGGACAGGTGAAATAATTGTAATTTTTACCGGGATTATTTGATTAACGTTATTCATTTTTGCCTCCGAAGTCAACTGCTTTTTTGGGAAGAGGTATCTTAAATACTTTTCCGTATCTTATTATACGGTGTTTTAACCTGTTTTCGGCGATCTCTGGAGTTATGTCCGTCATCTTACCGGTTGCATTAGTCGTGTTTAAAAATACACTTCCTTCTGTAAACATTCCGATGCTTTTACTCCTCATAGGCCGGGCGCTTCCGGAGAATATCCAATTTTGCCTTGTGAGAATTGCATAACGAGCATTTTTCAGAACTCCGCTTTTTATCTCTTCTTCTGTGGGGCAATATAGCGAAAGTACCATAAAATATTCTCCGTTTTCTACCCCTATTTTGCCGGATTTTTGAGATTCGAATTTGAAGTGTCCGTATCCTGCGCTTCTTTCTCCGCCAATTCCGTTGTCTCCCAATAAATATAGTGCCGAATCAAACTGTTTTTTTGCATCATTGTCCTGAAACGATGCAAAGAAATATAATCCTGCGTGGTTTCCGAATTTTATTGCATTGGAGTAGAAAATTGCAGTATCTCCTCCGGCACGTGGAACTAAAGCCCTCGGGCGTTCGCTGTATGAGTAAACTTTTTCTTTTATAGGCTCTTCGCTTATAAAATCTGTTTCGCTGAAGTTTTCTTCGGATAGGTTAATCTCTGCTCCACTTACAAATTTGTTGAATATGTCTGCTGAAATAAATTTTGCTTTTTTTATTTTCTTTCTGAATTCCTCAAATTGGGAAGGCGGTATATTAAATTTTACAATAGGTTTTGGAAGAAAAAGCGTTTCTTTGTAGTATGGGAATGCGGATGAAATTGTAAAGGGAGGTGAACTAAAAAATTCATCGTCGACACTGAAAAGCATTGCAAAAGAATTTGCAATCGCAGAGAATAAAGTGTCAGAGTGTAAAATAACCTCTGCTTTACCGAGAGAGAGCGGATCAGAGCTTAAATGAATAGGGGTAAGAAACTTCAACTTATATAAGTAAGTTTCCATATTCATCACCGTTTATTTTAATTCTTCCGGAATGTTCAGTTCGTATGGTTCTTCTTCGGCAAGGTTTTTATACGTATCCTCTGTTTTTACGCTAAGGCTTTTGATGTGAAATTTAACTTTTCCGTATCCTCTCGAACCGCTCCCGCCAAGGTAGTCGTCTTGTAGAAGAGCCATTCCCTTGAATACTTCATCTAACAGTTCCTTTTCGTTATCATCCGTATCGTCTATTTTGTAGGCATTTATTACGAACTCAAATTCGAACTCTGTTCCTGCCGGGACTCTTTCCATTTGCCTCGGGTTTGCCTTTGACGTAACCCTGTTTATTGTAACTTCTGTTTTTACTTCCGAATAGGGCAAATCTGTTTCAATACGTTCGAGATCCTCTTTGCTTTTCTTAGTTAGAAATGCGTCTCTTACAAGCAACCTTGCAGGAGATATTATATCGCTTTCCGCCGGAACTCCGAAAATCTCGCCAATTTTTATGCCATTTTTATTTTCTTCACCCTTTTTTGGAACATATATCGAAGGGTTATTCTTCGGTGAATTTGGCTCCAGTCCGTAGTGCTTTTCCAAAAGGGAGCGAATTTTGCCTTTAATTGAGGAGCCGGGAATATAAGGAGCATTGCTTATCGGGTCTCTTATAATTACGTTGTCTACTCCCCCGATGGAAAGCGTTTGATCCGAACCTCCGATGTGAAGCCCGGTTTTGCACTCAATTGTTCCTTTAATGAATATTTTTTTGTTGATTTTTACTTTGCTCATTTTTTACCTCCTTTATTTTCCACCGTAATATTTGTGGTATGATAAAATTGCTTCAAAGACGTTTATGAATTTTTCAAATTTCTCTTTACTGTCTCCTATTTTTTCTATACATTCATCGAAAAAAGATTTTAATATTTCCAACGTCCTGACACTATAATTTTGTGCCCTTCCTATTACATACGCCATTTTCGGAGATAAAAGCCTTAATTTAAGAATTGTTTTTTGAGGTAATTTATCTTCCGTATTTCCCTTAACGTCGGCTTCGAGCCTTTTTACATATCCGAAAATATTTCTTAGTTGACTACTGCTTACACCTTTTACTTTTAGCAAAAGTCCGAGTGCTTCGCTTGTTGATACAAGAGTTTCCGAGTTTTCGTCAGTTATGATTTCGTTAGCAAGTTCTCGCAAGTTCTTCCTTAATTTTTGTTCAAGGCCGGATACTCTTTCTTTATCAGGGTATTTTTTGTTTTTAACCTGTTCCCCTAAAGTTTTTGTTAAGTTCTTAATTTCTTCTAATTCCATCGTTACCCTCCTTATCTTGTTAAAAGATCCGCCCAATTAGCGGGTACATCCAAGTAAGAAATAATTTCTTTTTCGCTCTTCATTCCTTCGAACTCGTCGGTTGCAAGAGCGGTTTTAATTTCTTCAAGAGTACCTTCTTTACTTCTGCCTATGTAATAGGCGAGCATCCACAACCATTTTGTCCAGCGGGCCTTTCTTTCGATATCTTTTTCCGATAGCATTTTTTTGGCAAGTGCTTTTTTGCCCTGCTCGTAAAGCGAATATATGTTTTGCAATCTTCTTATAAGTGATTTTTGCCTGCTTGCATTTGTGAGGTTAACAATTTCATTTGTCATTTCTCTTGCAATTTTGAAGTCGTTCCAGCTTATTGCTTTTCCAAGGAAAGACACTGCGTTTTTTGCCCTTAAATCAGATTTATAGGATTTGGCTTGTTCTTCGGCGTCTCCTGCATATTCCGCACCTCTTGCTATCGGATAATTATGCCTTGTTAAAAATATGCCGGCGGATAATGTAATTTTGGGATTTTCACATACGTATCTTTCGAAATCTTTTTTTACTTTAAGTGCAAATTCGGGGATGTGCCGCCAATTCCCAATTGCAAAAAGGTCGTCTCCGCCTGCATATATTATATAAATGTTATTTTTGAAGTCCGGATCGATAAGGATTTCTTTTAGATGTCCTTTAAAAAACATCGACACAGAACTGCTTAACTGAGAAATTCGCGAGAGAGTTCTTGCTTCTTCATTTAGTCCTTTTTGAAAGATTAATCCGAGGTTGTCCACATCCATTCTAAGGATTCCAATTCGTTTAAATTCCTCGTTTTCCGTAAATTCTGATAATTCTCTGACTGGCGAGTCTCCTCCGCTGTTCAATAAGAATCCGTTGCTGTTTTTTAAATTTGTGGTCTTTGTGTTTAGGATAAGCAACCTTCCATCTCTACCTGCTTTTAGTGGTTTTGTTGTTACGAACGTGTGAACCTTTAGCCCTGGTATGGATAACTCTATTGTATTTTTGTCTTTATCGAGTGCGAAGTTTGAGAAAACGAGAAAAGCATTATCTTTACTTAGTGCCTTTCCGAGGCTAATAAATTTGTGGCAGTCGGCGCAAACCGTAAGGCCGTTTTCCTCTTCAAATGCTTCTGATTTTGCAATTTCTTTTTTGCATATAGCGCAAATAACCCTTTTATCTCCTTCGCCTTCTTCCGTAAAATATCCTCCTGAGTTTTTTGGCTCAAAAAATTCGCCGTAATTAGACTCAATTAGTTTAGTGAATTTTGAAGATCTTTTTTCTGTAAGGTTTTCTGTAAGTTTTTTCCACGTATTTGATATGTAGGGCATTTCGGTTTTGTCGGATTTTTCTTTTGACAAATCTTTGGAAGAGAGTTCTACGTATGCGACAGTTGCACTAAACCCGGTTCCGTATTGTTTGAATAATGATTGGTTAATTCGTTCGGACACTTTTTTTACTGCTTCTTTTACGGAAATTGGCAGTAAAATATACGATTTTCCACCGCCGGTATAGATTATATTGCTCTCATAGAGTTTTATGCTTTCGTCCCAAAGTAATTCGTGAGTAAGAGCTTCGGCTACAGTTTGCACATAAAAGGAACGTCCTTTTAAACTCTGGAGGGCTTTTTTGGAACTAATCGAATAAATGAATTTTTGAATTCCGTTTACATCTATACCGGCCAGCAAAAGGCGTTTTTCTTCGCTATTTTTGACAACCTTTCTTATCTTTTGAGGGTCTTTTTCGGAGAAAATTTCGGGATGCAAGTTTTTCAGGGAGAGATAAAGCGAAGTTGCCGCCGCTGCCGTAACTTTGGAATGTTCGAACAGGGATATATCCGTGTTGTTTTTGTAATAAGCCGAAGGTATGCACCAAAGGTATTTCTCTTCCAGGAAATAAAGGGAATCGGGATTGAGTTTGCCCTGATCGTTTTTAAGCACCGTTTTAAATTCTTCAAGAAATAACTTCCATTGCTCCATATAGTCCTTGTCTATTTCTGAGGGGTTTATGTTTTCGGGCAGCAAAATCTCATTTCCGGTGTCAAAATCGAGAGGGGCAATTTTGTAGTAGTAATTCTTTTCCGGAGAATAGTTGTTTATTTCGGTGAAAATCGGTTTCATCAATGCAAGCCTTTTGCCTATTCCAATGTCATCTCTTTCTCTGCTTGATATGTTGTCTGCCTCGGAGAGTATTTCGGCAAGTGCTCTCAAATTCCCTGTTTCGCCACTTTCGTTGAGTTGTTTTTCGTGGTGATGCCTAACAAGAAATTTTACTGTTTTTAGAAACTCCTCGCTTTCGTTGATGTGAATTCCGGTTACCTTTTCGTCCAAAAACTTTTCGGAAAGTTCGGGATGTCCGAACTCTCTCTTTGTTCCCGGATCCGCCCTTTGCATAAATTTTCCTATGTCGTGCAAAAGAGCAGACACGGCAAGCGCTCTTAATTCATCCATTAACACCTCCTATTCTATTTTGTAATACCCGTGCCCGAACGAGGTATTTTTGCCGATATGAGTGTATTCTCCTATTTTCAGTAAATTGAAAAATGGTTTTGCTACGTTTACAAATGTAATGTTGCCGGTAATTCCTCCCATTCCTATGTATTTTTTCTGTCTCATTGAATATCTTTCGACTTCAAGCCAACCCAAAGAGCTTTTTACTGTTTCTGCTTTGGTTGAAAGTTCGGCCAATTTTTTGAAGTCAGGCTTCCAAGGGTTGCCGTAAAAATAAGAAAGCAAAGAAAGCCGTCTCATTAAATTTTTGGCAATATGTTCGAATTTCAAGTTTGTTTGGTTTACGTACTTGCCGTTGCTTTTGATTCGAAGAGGCGTTATGAATTTCAGCGTTATTTCTTTCGAATGCAGGTTGAAGGTTACCGAAGAGGTGTTTTTGACGTCAAAATCCGATGCGATATTGTTTCCTTGAAGAATTTCTTTTTCGAAATTCTTTACCGAAATAACCGAAAATTTTTTATTTTTTTCTATGGATTTGAATACCAAAAAGAAATACGGGAAGTATCCGATATATTCTCCAAAAAGTGTAATTTTGACATTCATTTCGCCGTTTTTTATCGTGGGAGTTAATACGAAAGGACGTGGGATTTCTTTATATTTCCTCATTATCTCGGCATTTTTCGGGCGGATTGTTTCAAAGAGTCTTGCATATACGCACTTTTCCGCCAATATGCATTTTTTGCAGTCAAAAAGTTTAGGATTTGCACAAAGAAGTTTTTTTGCTCTGAACATTACCGAACCTCTTACAATCGCACCGGGAAAATCACTTTTTAGAAACGGACTGTCTTCCGATAGTTTTAATTTTATATTAAAATCGGAAAAATTTATTTTTGGCGCATCCTCTTTTTCCATATATGAATTTTAATACGGATTTGCCATAAAAGCAAGCAAAAACCGAAAATCATTTTAATCCACAATCCTTCTTCTATATAACTATACTCCGGATGGCGAAAAAGAGACCCACTTGGCGTAATGCATGCCAAGGAAAAGAGCGCAAAATACGCTCAAGGGGACAGAAAGAGAGACCCTTTGCAAAATACGCTCAAGGGGACAAAAAGGCGGTCATTCTGATGGAGCGTAGCGACAGAAGAATCTCGTATTTCTTCGCTTTTGGAGTGCACTTTGATAAAGAAATTAAAAACGAGACCCTGAGTAAAAACGCCTCAGGGTGACAGGGTGAGGGTCGTTCTGAACTTGTTTCAGGACCTCCTCTTTCCGTCATTCCGGACTTGATCCGGAATCTCGTATTTTGCCTTTCAATAGGAGTTTCGAGGGAAATGTGTTCCCTCGATTTAAGACCCTGAATTAATACTTTTCAGGGCGACAGGGAGGAGGACTTCTCAGGGTGACGTGGTGGGAGTCATTCTCGAGGACGAACGAAGTGAGTGACGAAGAATCTTGTATTTGATTTTTCTCTGTCATCCTGAACTCGTTTCAGAGTCTATTTTTTCTTCGCTTTCGGCATGTTCTTTGAATAAGGAACAAAAAAACTGAGACCCTGAATAAAAACACTTCAGGGTGACAAACAAGCGGTCACTCTGCAGTCCTTTCCTCGGGATGCATTATCTCAAATCTTGTTTCAGGACCTCGTATTTATCACCATTTACTTATGTGACCACTTCAAAGAATACCCTTGAACATTCCCAAATTAAATTTGTATTCATAGCAAAAAATGCTAAACTTAAAAACAAGGAGGCAAAGGCGATAAAGGGCAAAAATGAGGAAAATTCAAGCAAACCTTTTAAGACGGCGAGAAACTAAAAACATCGGATGAAAATTGAGGAAATTTTAAAACAACCGGAAGGAAGAAAGATAGAATTTAAAGAAGCATTGCCCTCAAGAGCAGATTTATGCAAAATAGCCGTCGCTTTTGCAAACGACGCAGGCGGTGAAATATTTATCGGCATAAAAGACAAACCGAGAAAAGTAATCGGTCTTCCCGAAGAAAAATTAATCGAAATCGAAGAAAGAATAAGTAATATTATCCACGATAATTGTTATCCCGTAATTTTACCGGATATTTCCTTTGTAGGTTACAAGGGAAAACACATCATCAAGGTAACAATATACAAGGGAAACGACCCTCCTTACTACCTTAAAAACAAAGGAAAAGAAAGAGGAACTTACATCCGTATAGGCTCCGTGAACCGCATTGCAAACAAAGAAATCATCGAAGAATTGGAAAGACAAAAACAAAATATTTCATTTGATTCACTTCCCGTATATTCCAAAGAAGCCGGCGAATTAGACATATCGCTTTTTAAAAAACAATTCAAAGAGATTACCGGAGAAAAACTTACGAAAACTGTTCTTAACAAACTTAATTTAGTTGTCGAAAATCAAGGCAAAAAGTTCCCGACCAATGCCCTCGTGCTTCTTTCAAACGACGAAATAAGAAAACAACTCTTCCCTTTTGCCAAAATAGAATGCGCAAGGTTCAAAGGAACAATTCCCGGCGATTTCATAGATCAAAAAACAATTGACCTGCCTTTGAGTTTTCAGCCGGAGGAAGCATACAAATTTGTTTTGAGGAACATTTCCCGCGGTTCTACATATGAAGGAGTTTACAGAAAAGACAGATGGGAATATCCGATAACCGCAATTCGTGAGGTTATACGAAATGCAGTCATCCATAGAGATTATTCCTTAAAAGGCAAAGACATAAAGATTGCTATTTTCGACGACAAAACAGAAATTACGAGCCCCGGCAAACTAATGCCCACAATCGATTTTAACGATATGGAATCCGGCCAATCCGACATAAGAAACAGAACGCTTGCCCCGGTATTCAAAAAACTCGGCATCATAGAACAGTGGGGGAACGGCCTCAGGTTGATTGCCGAAGAATTGAAAAAATATCCCGATATTGAAATGAAGTGGAGCGAGCCCGGGCTTGCCTTTAGAGTAACGTTTGCAAAAACCGATTATGAAAAACAAGGGAAAGAAGTCACGGACGATTATGGGCGATTATGGACGATTACGGACGATTACGGACGATTAATCATCGAAGAAAAGAAAATACTACTTTTTCTTTTGGATAACGAAAAGATAAGCAGAAGAGAGGCAATGAAATTACTAAACCTTGGAAAATCCAAAGTATTTGAAATATTAAATGCACTTACCGAAAAAGGTTATTTGGAAAGAAAAGGAAAAGGCAGAAGCACATATTACGTATTGCAAAAAAGGAGACAGAATGAATAAAACTTATCCGACACAAAATCAACGTATCACACCTTATGCGAAAATGCCAACGAAAAGTTTATATTTTATAAGCATCTTTCCTCAGAAAAACAAACAAGGCTTCGGAGAAAATACAAGGAGGTAATAAATGGAAACAACAGACACTCACATCTTTACGAATAAAAACGGACCGACACTTTCGGAACGCCTGAATCTGATATTAAAAAACCACACGCAATTTTTTGACGTAATTGTCGGCTACTTTTACTTTACGGGCTTTTATAAAATTTATAAGTCCCTTAAAAACGTGGAGCAAATCAGAATCCTTATAGGAATGGGTATGGACAATGATATCAAAAACATACTCCCCTTTAACGAAAAAAGCACCATATCTAAAACCGTAAACCGATTAAAAAGTCGAATCAAAAAAGAATTTGAACAAACAGAAGAAGAAAAATCGATAGAAGAAGGCGTCGAAAAATTTTTAGAATATCTGAAAACGGGAAAACTCAAAATCCGTGCATATCCGGGAAGGTCTCTACATTCGAAAGTATATATAATGCTGAAAGAAGAAGGAAGCGAAGATTTGGGTAAAGTGATAACAGGGTCAAGTAATTTTACCTATCCCGGGCTTGAAAAGAATTTGGAGTTCAACGTAGAGTTAAAAGATGCACCCGACGTAAGGTTTGCGGAAAAAGAATTCGAAGAACTCTGGAAAGAAAGTGTGGATGTCGAGGATATAGTTGCTTCCGTGATAAAAAAGGACACGTTTATGAACGACACGATAACTCCGTATCAATTATACTTAAAAACGCTTTACGAATACTTTGGTGACCTGATTCATTATAACATCGAAGAAGGCAAACTCCCTCCGAAATTCAAACGCCTTCAATATCAACTCGATGCAGTAAAACAGGCGGAATTGAAACTCAATACTCACAATGGGGTATTCTTGGCGGATGTTGTAGGTCTCGGAAAAACTTATATCGCTGCAATGCTTGCAAGAGAATTAAAAAGCATAGGAGAGCCGCTCATAATATCCCCTCCCGTTCTAAAACCGTATTGGGAACAAACGATGAAAGACTTTGGCATTCCGGCATCAACCGTAATTTCAAACAGCACGTCGAGCCTTGAAAAAACTTTGGAAGAAGAAGATTTAAGCAAATTCGGAATTGTTTTTATAGACGAAGCGCACAAATTCAGAAATAGCGACACGAAAACCTACGGATTTTTGCATCAAATATGCGCGGGCAAAAAAGTCGTCCTCATAAGCGCAACTCCGCTGAACAACACTCCGAGCGATATTGCAAGCCAGATTTACCTGTTTGAAAACAAATACAGCAGCACGATCCCGGATATGCCAAACCTCAAATCTTTCTTCGGCAGATTGGAAAGAGACTATGAGAAAGCAAAAGGCGAATACAAAGAAACCGGCACACCGGAAAGCTACAAAGAGTTCATAAAAGTAAGCAAGAGAGTTGCCTCTGAAATGCGTAACAAAGTTTTGAAACATCTGATAATAAGGAGAACACGGTCGGACGTCAAAGAATTTTACGGAGAAGACTTAAAAAAACAAGGGTTATCCTTTCCCGTAATAGAAAAGCCGAGAATTTTGTATTACAAATTGGACAAAGAAACGAACCGGCTTTTTGACAAGACGGTAAAATTGATAGAAACTGCGCGCAGCAAAAAAACCACAGACAAACTTTTCTTTGCACGATACCAGCCGTTGAACTATCTAAAAGAAGACGGGTGGGCTTATCTCCACGAAAAATACGATTTGCAAAAAACGGACAGAATTCAAAGGAAAAAATCGGAATCCCTGCTTGTAGGGTTGCTTAAAGTTTTGCTCGTTAAAAGGCTTGACAGCAGTTTCGAATCTTTCAAACATACGTTGGATAACATCGTTAAAAGTTGTGAAAATATGGAAGCAATGCTTGACAACGGAACGGTTTACATAAGTAAAAAATTGAATGTGTTCAACTTCTTATCGAACAAAGACCTTGACGAATTAGATCGATACGTGGAAGAACTTGGCGAAAAATTCGAAGGCTTAAAAGTGCCTTCCGAATATTTTGAAAAGCGATTCAAAGACAACCTTCAAAAGGACATTATCAAACTTAAAAACCTAAAAGCGGAATGGGACAAAATAGAGGAAGACCCGAAAATCGACACACTTATCGAAAGATTGGAAAATGATCCCATACTCTCAAAAGAAAAAATAATAATTTTTACCGAATTTGAGGATACTGAAAAATACTTGATGAAAGCCTTAAAAGAAAGAAAGCCGAAAATTGCACAGCGGGTTTTGCCAATTTCCCACAGTTCAAAGAAAGCTGCGATGGAAAAATTGATAAGCAATTTCGACCCGAATGCCCGCAAGCAGGAGGACGATCTCAGGATATTAATATCCACGGAAGTCCTTGCAGAAGGCTTGAACTTAAACAGGGCAAAGGCGGTTGTGAATTACGATATCCCGTGGAATCCCACGAGGGTAATTCAAAGGTTCGGGCGCATAAACCGCGTGGGCACGAAAGGGAGCATATACATTTATAACTTCTTCCCGACCGAGAAGGCGGAAAACGAAATGCACCTCAAAGCGGCGGCAATCACGAAAATGGAAATGTTTGTTAAGGCACTCGGAGCGGATGCGCAATATTTAACGGAGGACATTACAATAAACCCCAAAGGAATATTTGAGATATTAAACTCCACGAAAACATACGAGCAAGACGAAGGAATTGACGAAGAACTCCAGTATCTGCGATACATAAGAGACGTAGAAGCAAATTCCCCGGATTTATACGAAAAGATAAAAAAGATTCCCGAAAAGGCAAGAACCTCCCGCAAAAACGGAAAAGACGGCGTAATAACGTATTTCAAATTAGGGATTCTTTCAAAGTTTATCATATCAAGCAAGGGTGAAGTTGCTAAAGAACTCACCCCGATAGAAGCATTCGCAATCCTGAAAGCGGAAAAAGACACACCGAAGCAGAAACTTCCGGAATTCTTTTATGAGTTTTACAAAAAGAACAAAGAAAAACTCAACGGGATTTTAAGAGACAAGGCAACGGACAACAAAAGAGGCGGCGGAAACGAGGCGCAGTTGCTAAAGGTGGTAAAAGCCCTGTCAAACATTCCAAACATAACGAAACCGCAAAGAGAGTATATAAATACTTTACTGAAAGCAATGCGAATAGGAACGGTGGCGGATGCGCTTATTAAAATTGCGTTCAAAAAGCAAAAGAAATTCAAAACTCCGAAGGAAAAAATCGATGCGTTGATCTCAGTGATCAATTCCTATTACTTAAAAGAAAAATTGAAAACCAACATAGCGGAAAGCAATAAAAGAATTATTCTTTCGGAAGCGCTTACGAAAGGAGAGGAAGAATGAAACACAAAGTTGAATCGGTTTTAAGAGAAAAATATTCGCGCAAAGCATTTATCGAAAACAGCAGAGAGATACTTCCTTTTGACACGTCTCCTCATATCTATCCGTATCTGTACGAATTCGATAAGGATAAATACAAAAACAAAGTGGAAAGTTTTACCGTTTTGGGTGAAACGGAAGTTGGTTCAAAAACAGTTTTTCTCATAGAAGTAAAACTTTGCAACACGCACATAAAACGTTCGCCTATTTTCCAAAGAACGGTGGTTGCAAAATTTCTTCAGGAAAACGACGGCGATGCCGCAATTGCCGCATTCTATTCAGACGATTCGGAAGAGTGGAAATATTCTCTCGTTGATATAGAGTATGGGTTTGACGAGAACGGAAAAACCACGAAAAAAATCATCGGTGCAAAAAGATATTCGTTTATCGTGGGACCTAATGTCCCGGTTCACACAGCGGTTCAGCAGATTTCTTTGTTGCATGGCAAAGAAAATTCTTTCAAAGCCATCTTAGACGCATTCAGCGTAGAAAATGTTACAAAGGAGTTCTTTATAAAAATTTCAAATTGGTTTGCATGGGCTTTAAAAAATGTGCAATTTCCAAAGGATGCAGAAAAGGAAAAGGGTGGCAGAGAAATTACACTAATAAGGTTTATAACAAGAATTATATTTATTTGGTTTATGAAAGAAAAAGGACTAATTCCGGATTATCTCTTTGATAAGAAAGAAATTGAAAAGGTTTTAATTGATTTATCCGAGACCGAAAGCACATACTATAAAGCAATATTGCAAAACCTTTTCTTTGCAACTTTAAGCACAAAAATTGAAGATAGAAGATTTGCCAAGGATGCAAAATGGTTTGGTAAAGGTAAAGGTGGAAGTGAAGATTTCGATAACAACTATGTTTATAGATACAAAGAACTATTTGTAAAACAAGACGATGAATATATTAAAAAACTTTTTAAGCAAATTCCTTTTCTTAACGGAGGACTTTTTGAGTGTTTAGATAAAAGAAAAGAAAAAATCTTCGTCGATGGATTTACCAGAAATAAAAAATATCAACCATATTTTCCGAACAAACTTTTCTTTTCTTCTGAAAAAGAAGAAGATTTGAACGATTATTATGGAACAAAGAACAAAAAGTATAAAGTTGAGGGATTAATAAATATCCTGAAACGATACAATTTTACAGTAGACGAAAATACTCCGGTGGATATTAATGTGGCGTTAGATCCAGAATTGCTAGGAAAAGTTTTTGAGAACTTATTGGCAAGTTACAATCCAGAGACAGCTACAACGGCACGAAAAGAAACAGGTAGCTATTACACGCCAAGGGAAATTGTCCATTTTATGGTCGACGAATCTTTGAAGGAATATTTTAAAACTAAACTCAAAGATATTTCCGATATTGACAAGAAACTCGACGAATTATTTTCTTACGATACGGATAGCCACAACTTCAATGAGAACGATGCAAAAAGATTAATAAGGCTTATCGACAGCATAAGGATTATTGATCCGGCAGTGGGCTCCGGTGCTTTTCCAATGGGAATCTTACAAAGACTTGTATATATTTTATCAAAGTTAGATCCCAACAACAAGGTTTGGAGAGAAATCCAAAAAGAGAAAATTCTTAAAAAGATAGGTAAGTCGCTTGAAGAAATAAAAGATAAATATAAGCGGGAGGAAGAACTTAAAAAGCTAAATGATACTTTTGAACGCAATTCTTCAAATTACGGAAGGAAGCTTTATCTGATTAAAAATTGCATATATGGTGTAGATATTCAACCAATTGCCGTCCAAATTGCAAAGTTACGTTTCTTTATCTCCTTATTAGTGGATATGGATGTTGATAAAAACAAGGACAATCTTGGCATAGACCCACTGCCAAATCTCGAAACAAAATTTATAGCAGCAAACTCTTTAATCAATCTCAATAATGACGGACACTTTCCTTTTAAAACGCCCGGAATTGAAAAACTTGAAAATAAACTAAAGAAAGTAAGAAGTTTATACTTCTATGCAAGCGACAACAAATTAAAGGAGAAACTCAAAAAACAGGATGAAGAAATAAGAAAAAGATTAGGAGAATTATTGAAAGGTAATTTTAACCCGGAATCTACACAAAAAATTATTGAATGGAATCCTTACGATCCAAACAGATCGGCAAAGTGGTTTGATCCGGAATGGATGTTTGGCATAAAAGACGGCTTCGACATCGTAATTGCAAACCCACCGTATGTAAATATTTATAAAATTAGCCATACACTGGCAGAATATTTGAAAAAACACTACAAATCTGCTTACAAAAAATTTGACTTGTATGTCATTTTTATAGAAAGAGGCATACAGATATCAAAGATAGGTGGCATTATAACTTATATTGTTCCTGATAAATGGATTTCGCAGCCATATGGACAAAGATTGAGAAATATTATTTTAGAAGAATGCAAAATTATTGAACTAATTGATCTAACAAACCAAAAAATATTCAAATCAGCAACTGTAGATAATTTTATATTCTTATTTATTCACGATAATAATAATCTCACCAATATGATTTTGTATGCCACCTCCTTAAATGCAGATAATAAGACGTATTTAGAACAGTCGAAACTCCATAAAAATAAGCCTTTTCTACTAAATATTTCGAACAGAGAACAAAAAATATTAGAGAAAATTAATTCACAATCAATAAGAATCAGAGATATTTTCTATGTAAATTGGGGTTGTCGTCCAAGTCCCAAGCAATTATATGTTTCTGACAAAAAAGAAAACGACCTATACAAACCATTGATAACTGGAAGAAATATTAAGAAATACTATATTAAGCAAAATAGTAAATGGGTTAAATATGTATCTAGTATGTATAATCCTATGTTTAGTGATCTGTTTGAAAAAACTACTATTGTAATGAAAGATATAATAGGTAAGAACAATCTTATGGCAGCACTGAACAATAAAAAATATTACTCAGACCATACTGTTATAAATTTATTAAAGTGGACTGATTTTAAAGAATCTAATGCAAAACATCGTATATATCCCAAAAATCGATATAGTTATTATAGCGTTAAATTTGTATTAGGGATAGTTAATTCCATATTAATCTCTTTTTATTTTAACAAAACTATGAGAAATGGTCTTCATACCTTGCCGAACAATGTTAAACAACTTCCCATTCCCAAAATCCCAGAATCCGAACAAAAGCCGTTCATTGACCTTGTCGACAAAATCCTCGCAATCACGCAAAAAGAAGATTACGACCCAAAAGCAGATAACGAAGACAATCGAAAAGTAAAAGAATACGAACGCCAAATCGACGAACTCGTTTACAAACTCTACAACCTCACATCGGAAGAAATAAAAATCGTGGAGAAATCCGCAAAATGAAAAAGAAAAACAGCATCCGTACCAAAATAGAAAATTTTTACGAGCGCTGGAACATAAAATATGATGAAGAAAAAAGAATCGAAGACTTTAAAAACCGTGTTGCCTTGCCCCCATTCCTGAAACTTTTTTAATGAGAGTATCTGGTTAATCATATTATAGCAAGACTCCTTTCAAATTCAATAGGTGTTTTGTAGTTCAAACTGCTGTGAGGCCTTTTTCTGTTATAG
>Ga0256842_1001200_pt1 | contig 21327 bp, 19 predicted proteins | sample 4559240metaG_FD_185973 | JGI IMG/M metagenome (GOLD analysis project Ga0256842, IMG submission 185973) | Hydrothermal vent microbial communities from Guaymas Basin, Mexico - 4559-240 | ecosystem: Environmental > Aquatic > Marine > Hydrothermal vents | place: Mexico: Guaymas Basin | collected... | reverse complement strand
CAAGGAAAAAGCATTATTGAGTGCTATTAATCAAATCAAAGAGAGAGAGTATATAACAGCCGTTAGAAAAAAGGGATATGATAATATTTTATCTTTTGGTGTTGTTTTTGATGGTAAGAGGGTTTGGATTGAGGAGGTTTAGCTTTAAGATAATTATCTTAAAGCTAAAAGTTGGACTATTTTGCTTTGATTACACCACAAATAGAAACATCTGCTCTTTCCATAATTTTACAATTAGCTGGTGCTTCAATATCTCTAATAAGAATTGAATCTTCTCTATCTAAATCTGATATATCAAGAGTAAATGTAGATGGCATATTTTCAATAGTACCTCTTACTTTAATTCTTTTTTTGTTGATAATTAAAACACCTTTGTTTTTAAGACCTTTAGGTATTCCTTCAGTTTTTACTGGAATTAAAAAGTTTGTTGATTGATTTGGAACAGCTACTCTTAAATCAACATGTAAAATATCACCATTAATTGGGTGTAGTTGATACTCTTGGATTACAACATCTAACTCATTATCACCTACTTTAATTGGTAAAACTAAATCATCTTTTGCTCTAACTGCTTTTACAAAATCACCACGCTTAAATGCTGCATTAATGTTCTCTACACCATTAGCATATATGTTAGCGATTAGATAACCATCTCTTTTAAGTTGCTTTGCATTTGACTTACCGATACTCTCTCTAATTATACCTTCTAACATTTCTATCCTTTTTACTTTTAAATTGAGATGAGATTATATCTTAATTTTATTAAAATCAATAATCTATATCAAAATTATCATCTCTTTCTCTAATTTTATCAAATATTTCTACTCTATTTCTACCACTATTTTTAGCATCATATAGTGCTACATCAGCTAACTTGATAATTTTCCAAAAATTAGGGCTATCATCATCAAGTAATGCCCCACCAATACTAATAGTTTTGGTAAATGTAATACCATTACCTGCTTTTATCTTCTTTTTTTCAAAAGTAGTTCTAATATTTTGAGCAATACTTAATAGCTTCTCATCATCACAATCATATAAGATAACAATAAACTCTTCACCACCATATCTTACAGCTAAATCATTTTCACCAATAGCATCTTGTAGTGTTTTGGCTATAATTTTGAGTGCTTCATCACCTACACTATGTCCATAAGTATCATTTACCATCTTAAAATAATCAATATCTGCCATCAATACACCATAACTTGTGGTATTATTATTATGTTCTATTACAGCCCTATCTATAAACTCTTCTAAATATTTTCTATTATATAGATTTGTAAGTGCATCTCTATATGAACTCTCTTGAAGTTGATGCATAAGTTTTTTGGTTACAAATTCACTTTTTGCACTATCTATATAATCATCAATAAGGTGAATTGCTTGTGTTAATCTTAAATTCTCTTCTTTAGAACTAGATACAATTGAGATAATCAAATCTAAATCATTAGATATTGAATATGGTAAACATATATAATATTTATCTTCATCATGAAAACTACCACAAATATTAACAAATTGACAAGAGTTTACAGTAGTACTAGACCTATCTGCTCTACATCCATCTTGTGCTACATTACAGTGTAATCCATTAGATGAGTATATAATATTTATACTTTTTTTAGTAGTATTACACTCTATAATAGTAAAGTCATCTATCTTTATCTTGGTTTCAAATACTGTAATTAATCTCTTGTAAATATCATCAATTGTAATATCGTGTTCTATTGTTCGTTTGAATTTATACAAATCAGAAAGTTGAGATATTGTCTGCTTGACATCTTCTAATGGGTCAGATGAACGAATCTCTTGTTTGTGAGATAAGAATATATCTATTTTACTCTCTATCTCATTGAGTATATCTTGAAATCGTTTAATAAGTGTATTGATAGAGTTAGCAACATCTTGACTCTCTTGTGAACCAATCTCTCTTACTCTTCCACTATAATCTCCATTATTTGCTTTTTTCATTACATCTTTGATAGATTCAAAAATCAACATATATGGACTAAGCAATTTACCTGTAAAGAGTTGAATTAATAGCATCACAGCAAAAGCTATCATTGCAATATCAAATACTGTACTAAGTCCAATAGCTTTGAGTTCATTCATATCCATAATAATAGATATAGCACCCAAGGTATCACCCTCTTTTGCATCATGACACTTTAGACAATTGATAGTTGGTGTAATTATAGCATTATAGGGTATAGTCATTCTAAAGGTATTATTAGAAAATATACTCTCTGTAATAATCTTTTGAGACTCACCACTTGCAATTACAGCATCATCTATTTTATCTTGAGATATTTCATTTTTCAACCCCTTACCATACTGTTTTAATACAGTAGGAGAACGAACTAACCATAACTCTTTGATATGTTTTGATTTTTTTATCTCATTTAAGAAAAACTCTCTCTTGTCCATAATTCCATTAACCATATGTGAAGTAAGACTATGTTTAATAATATCGGACACCATCAAAACCTTATCTTCTACACTCTTAATACCATAATTCCTAAAGTTAAAAGATATATTTATAATCATCATTAAAAAAATTATAAAAAATATTACAGAGAGGATAACGGTAGTCTTTTTTTTAGCGTTCATCAATAAATTCCTAATATTTTGTATTATCTAAAAGAGAATGGTAAAGAGGTGTTGAAATATTACCATTTAAAAATTATACTACTAAAAACTTTAAAGTTACTATAAATTTACAATAGTAATACCTAAATTACCTTTCATTCTATGAAATGACTCTACCCGTGGGTGGGATTTAAGATACTCTGATATTAATTTGGATAAAACTCCTCCACCTGTTCCGTGAATAATCTCTATCTCACTTAAATTATTAATCAAAGCATCTGATATAAATTTATCTACCATTTCAATAGTCTCATCTCCATACTTTCCAATTACCTTTAGAGATACTCTTGCACCGCTCTTTTCAATATGTAGATTAATCTTTTTGGGTTTTAGTTTTTGTGGTTTTGATACTCTTTTGAGTTGATTTAATTTAAGAGTCATTTTCATTCCATCAATTACAACCATAGCACTATTTCCTCTAATTGATAAAATCTCTCCTCTATGAGTGCGATATTTGATACTATCTCCCACTTTTAACTCTATCTTCTCTTGTGGTTGAGGCTCTTTTTGTTTTTTATCTTGGATTTTATGTGCTTGATTTAATAATCTTCTTCCCTCTCTTGACTCTTGTACTCTTAGGGCATCTTGGGCTTTGGATATTGCTTCTCTATATTGGAGTTCCATATTAGCTAATCGCTTTTTATACTCCTCTTCTAACTCATCTTTTTTGGTATCTAAATATATCTCTTTTTTAATAAGCTTCTTTTTATCATCATCTAGCTTACTAATTTTGCTTCTCATCTCTCTCTCTAATGATGTAGATTGTTCAATTAGTTCATTTAATCTACCCTTATCCTCTCCATGGACTACTTTTGATTTCTCCACAATATTAGCAGGTATTCCATATCTTTGAGCAGTCTCAAAAGCATAACTTTTACCAATACTACCTTGTAAAAATCTATATGTTGGTCTTTGCTTCTCTTCATCATAAATAGCAGCGATTAAATCTACACTATCTTCTACCCCCATAAGTGAAGCTAATCTTTTATGGTGAGTTGTTACAATAAATGTAATATCTCTATGACTAAGTTCTTCTAACATTACACGAAACAAACTTGCTGCCTCATCACTATCAGTCCCTAATTCTATCTCATCTACTCCCACAATAGCACTACTAATAGAAAATAGCTTACTAAATTCTACCATTCTACCTGCAAATGTAGATATATCATTTTTGATAGATTGTGGGTCATCTATAATTGCCTCAATATTTTTATAGTGTCCAATTTTAGTTTTATGTTCGTTACACTTAAAAGGAAGTAGATATTTACTAAGATAAACCGAACTCAAAAGAGATTTAAGTAGCATTGTCTTACCACCAGCATTTACACCAGTTACAAGCATTATCTTACGAGATAGATTAATATTTAATACCACCCCATCACTAATAGCAGGGTGTATAAAATCAACAAGTTCTATCTTTTTCTCTTTTTGTGGTAACACAAATGAGTACTCATAAGATGAAGCAAAAGATACCCTTGCTTGATAGTTATCAAATCTATCAAACTCTTTATTAATATAATTTAAAAACCTCTCCCATTTATGAAATATTGCTGATATATTTTTACAATACTCATATATAATCTCCTCTTTTTTACTAATTAAAACTGATTGCTTCTCTTTGAGATGAGATATACTTTGAGGAATAATATAAAAATATCCACTAGAAGAACGCCCAACAACACTAGCCTTAAGAGCATTATTAAACCCACCCCTTACAAGTAGAGTCTCCTCTCCATTATTAAAATGTACCTGATTATCTACCAAATAATCTCTCAATCTACTAGAGTGTGCCATCTTATATAAAGACTCTTTAATATCCCCTCTATTAACCTTGATAGATTTTTCTATATTAAAAAGAGATTTATCAATTTGAGAATTTATCTCCCCCTCATCATTAAAATATGATAATACAGTAGTAATCTCATCAGGCACATCAATATCTCTTATCCAATTATCTAATAGTGGAGGAAATGATATATTTTTGAGTCTATTAAAATAGCTTATCATCTCTACAAAAGAGTACAACTCATTAAGTCTTAAAACTGTCTGTTTTTTAAGTAAATTTAACTCTACATCTAAATTTGGAATTTCTGGAGGAGGAGGAAACTCCACACTACTTAATGCTTTGATATATTTATAATGAAGATTTATATCTCCTTGAATAGCTACGGGCTTTTTTCTTGCTAAAAATTGTTGAAATTTATCTATATAGCTATCAAGGTCTAACTTTTGGATTATATTTTTCATATACTACTCTGTTTTTGGTGTATTATATCAAATCTATCTTCGTTTTATTCTTGATAATTTCTATAGTTCTATATTTTTTTAATCTATATATTTCACTTTAAGATAAAATAGTTTTAATATCACCAATAGTTAAATTTGTAATATCAGAAATATTATCTATATCAAATCCTTTTTTAGATAAGTTTTCAACCATCTTGATTAGCTTTAATTCATTCTTCTTTTTCTCTTCTCTAAGCTTTAATTCACTATTTTTTTGTTCTAATTCAATTCCTTTTTTAAGCCCCACTTCATGCCCTCTAATATGCCCAATTACAAATGTAGATTCATAAGCACTAGCTTGGTCATGTAAAGATTTTTGATACTTCTCATATTCAACTCTCTCACTATCGTCCATTTTTAGCTACTCTTTTTTAATATAAATTTATCTCAACAATTCAGGTCTATACTCAAAGTGCATTGTATCATAGTGATACCATTTACCACCCCAAATAAATCCATATTTTTCAAATATTTTTACTACCCTTTGAGGGATTTGGTTTTTATATCTATATTTTCCTTTGCTCCATCTCCAATAAGCTGAATACTTTACATTTATATCAATAGCACTACCAAAAGAGTGAGAACTAAGTCTAGTTGTACCTGCTATATTTCTCCAATTAAATGTACCACCAATATTTATAACATATTTTCTAAATTTTTTTGGTAGGTTATTTAACTCTTGTGAAATTTTAATTAATCTTTTATCAATATTATTTATAGTAGTTACTCTAATTTGTTGTCCAAACCAACTAATTGTTTTAAGTTTTCTTTTGACTTTAGTTTTGCTACTACCATATAGTTTTTTTAGAAAAGCATCATTTCTAACTCTTCCTGCATCTTGATTATAAAGAGGTGCTTTAAAAGAGTTTTTAGGATATTTAAAATGAAACATATCTTCTATATCAGGAGATTTTAAAAGCCTATCAAAACTCTTTTTTTTACCATCATCATAAAGCATTTTTGTGCCATCATTCCATATAATATAATTATTTTGACAATGGCTTATCTGCTTGTATGATACTGCTAATCTATCTGCATTATCATCACAAATAGAGTATGCAAAAATAGGTAATATCAGAAAAAAGATAAACTTTTTCACTATCTAATCTCTACATCTATATAATAATCATATACCTTAACCACAATCAATGGATTACCATAAAGAATTGCATTTCTTGTAGTACGAGATATATATCCTCTTCTTAGCATTCGTTCTAATATTGCTCTATTTCTTTTGCTAGAAAAAAAGTTATCACTAGAGTCTCCTCTATCTCTACGATAGAATTTATGGTAATTTGCTCTATCTTGACGAATAATAGCAGATACACTATTTAATCTCATACCACTAGAGTTATATTTATCATTTTCACTAATTCTAGCCATATATATCTCTCTAGGAGTTTGGGCATAAACAAAACTACCAAACAGAATTAAAAATACCAATAATACCTTTTTCATAACATACTCCTTTAGTATAATATTTTAAGTATAGTATAATTTAACTAAAATAAATATTAAAAACAGCTCTTTAAAGCTTAATAAGAGATTTTTTTGATAAAATTCTATAAAGAAGAGTATTTTACTCTTATATTAAATATTAAAGGTCTAAAATTATGATGAACGGAATACCTCAACCAGCATTTTATATATTCAAATGCCAACAAAGTGCACCTCCAGGAATGCCAAAACCTAGCTGTGTAAGTCAAAATAACCCTGAATCTGCTCAACTTTTTCAATACTTAGGTCAAGCTTTGATGATGAAAGGTATTATTGGTACGGTTTCACCTATCCAAACAGGTTGTCTTAATAGATGCCAACAAGGTCCTGTAATGCTAGTAGAACCAGGTCATACAATGTATGTAGGTCTTACAAAAGAGAAAATTGATAGAATTATCGATGAACATATTATTGGTGGTAATGTAGTACAAGAGTTTGTAATATCTGATGATATGTGGGGTGAACCAGTAGCACCTGCTTCTATGGTTAGATAGGATAAATTTATGAATATTGAGATGCTTTATAGTAAAATTCATAGAGCTACAATTACCGATGCAAACCTAAACTATGTAGGGTCTATCACTATTGATAGAGACCTACTAGATGCTTCTAATATGAGAGTGGGTCAAAAGGTAGATATTGTAAATGTAAATAATGGTGAAAGATTTTCTACATATATAATACCAGGTGAGCGAGGTAAATTAGATATTTGTATAAACGGAGCAGCTGCTAGAAAAGTACATACTGGCGATAAGATAATTATTATAGCTTATGCTACTATGAGCGAAAAAGAGGCTGATGAGTTTAGTCCAAAGATTGTTATCGTAAATGATGATAATACAATAGCCCAAGAGTTTATGGGATTAGAATAAAGGTTTAAATATGTTTGATGGATTAGATATGAGTAAGATGGGTGAGATGCTTGAGACTATGCAAAAACAGGCTGGTGAGATGCAAGAGAAATTAGACGCAATTGAACTAACATCTAAAAGTGGTGGTGGAATGGTAGAGATTAAAGCTAATGGTGGTGGAGAGGTAGTAGATATATCTATTGATGATTCACTATTAGAAGATAAAGAGTCTTTGCAAATTTTACTAATATCTGCTATTAACGATATAACCAAAATGGTAGAAGATAATAAAAAATCTCAAGCTATGAATATGATGGGTGGGCTTGGTGGAGCATTCAAATAGAGTATTAGAAGCTATTGATAATGACTCAATAGTTCTACTAAAAAAACTTCTTCAAAATGGATATGATATAAATCAAAAAGTAATTTTGGGTCATGAGTATGAACTAGATGAACCAGATGAAACTACAATATTATTCTATGCCATCAGAACCTACGCTTCACTAGATATAATAAACCTACTAATAGAGTTTGGAGCAGATATTTGTGAGCTTAATGAAGATGGATTAAGTACACTTGATATTGCTATAAAGTTTAGAAGAGTTGATATTGTAAAGCTATCAATAGAGAGTGGGATTGATGTAAATATTAGTAGTCGTAAAAGTGGAATAACCCCTTTGATGTTGGCATCTTGTTTTAGTGATATAGTAATAGTATCTATGTTACTTGAAAATGGAGCAGAGATAAATAAAAAAGATAAATCAGGTCTAACGGCAAAAGATTATGCCAAAAAGTTGGGGCAAAATAAGACAATAGAGTTTTTAGAAGAGAGTGGTGGAGTATATAGTTTATATAGAAACTAACCACACTTCCCTGGTGCACATTTCATTCCTCCACATTTCCCACCAATTTTACTTCTAATACTCCCCTCATTCATCTTATCTATCTCTTTTTGAGTGATGATAGGATGTAGTACAAATTGATAACCTTTATATACTGTATATATACCATATAATATTACAAATATTGAGGCAACTTTTAGCATAATATCTCTTAATCTACCTTTTTGTAATAAATTTGTAATTGATGCTAATATAAACATAGCAGGAATTGTAGCTAATCCAAAAATAAACATAATTGTAGCACCATCTATAATTGAAGCACTACTTGCTGAGAATATAGCAAAAGATAGCACCAATCCACAAGGGATAATTCCATTTAATAATCCTAAGATATAAAAACTACTTATAGATTTAGATGATAATACTTTTTTAAATATCTTCCCATACCAACGATTTTGAGAGATTGAAAACTCAATAGATGTCAAAAACTTTATTCCACCAATTAGAGATAATCCTGCTAATATCATCAATACTCCTGTGAGTAAAAATAGTACTCCTTTGGTAGTGGGTGTAAATGCGATTACTCTTCCTATTGCTCCAAATATTGCTCCAATAATTGTATATGTTGTAACTCTACCTAGACTATATATAATATGAGAAAAGTTTCGTTTAAATAGGTTATCTTTAGTATCAATTTTAGCACTACTATATGCTACTACAATACCACCACACATACCAGTACAGTGTCCAAAACTAGCGATTAATGCAGTTGTAAATATAATATATAAATCTATACTTCCCATTTTATAGAAGTTCCTCTTTTTTCTTTAGTTTAATCTCAAATGATACACCATTATCTATATTTTTGGCAGATAATACTCCTTCATTATGCTCTTCTACAATAGTTTTAGACATATATAATCCTAATCCTGTTCCTGTTTTACTATCTTTTGTTGTAAAATATGGGTCAAATATTTTATATAAAATATCTTCTGATATTCCTCCACCTGTATCTCTAATCTCTATAATATAATACTCTTCATTCTCTTTTGTAAATATATGAATTTCTTTATTTTCTATCTCTCTATCTTCAAAATTATCTTCTGCGTTATTAAGAATAATCAATACTACTTGCATCATCTCATTAGAGTGTATTTCTACTTTGTTATCTATTTGGTAATCTTTAATAATTTTAATATGGTGATTACTCATTTTAATCTCTACAATAGATAAGGCTCTCTCTATTGGAGTAGTTAGAGATATTAGCTCTTTGCTTCTATTTGGTTTGAAAAATGTTCTAAAATCATCTATTGTTTCTGATAGAGAGTTTACATAATCTAAAATATGCTGATGTCCATTCTCCATATATTTCAAAAACTCTTCTGTCTCTTTGATATTATTAAAATCATATTTGTTAAGTTGGATTTTTATATCTATAGAGTTTATTCTACTACTAATAGCTGATAATGGCTGTCTCCATTGGTGTGCTATCATACTTATCATCTCTCCCATTTGAGCCAATCTAGTTTGGTGTAGTAACTGTTCATCTTTTTTTCTATTTTTCTCTACCTCTAAAGATACTTTATATTTAAATTTTTCTTTGAGTAATATTGATTCTCTTAATGCTGTATAATGTTTATGTCCTGATTGTATAACAACAATTACAAAAACAGATATAATAAAAGCATATATATAAAATGACTCTCCACCATGATAAAGTAGGGCAGGGATTAGAGATACAATATTTGCTGTTAAATATAGTAAAAAAGCTACAAAAACACTACTCATACTAGAAGAACTACCTGCAATCAAAACCAAAACTATAGTAGTAATAAGAAATATATCTATCTCTTTTATATCATGTAAAAGAGCCCACCATAATATTATTGTATAAAATATAGAGGTCAAAACAATAGTAATTAAAGTTATAATAAGATGTATAGGATTTGCTTTATTATGTTTTTTTATATATTTAGTTGATTTAGACGAGGTGACTACTCTTGTAATAAATATTAATATACTAAATATAGCAAGAGAATATCTATAAGTATTATCCATAGAACCAGATAATAGATGTAATGCAAACATCATACCTAATATATTAGATGCCGATGCACCTAAAAATGATGCTTCATTTAATATAATAATTAATTGAGGATGATAGTTTAGAGATAAAATTTTTTTAATATGCATATTTATATCCTTTTATTAAAACGGATTATATCATTTTAAAATTTAATAAATCTCATTGTTTTATTTTTAATATTGCCAATTGACTTTTGACAAACTAAAGATGGAAGTGATATATAATTATCTATAATAACTCCTTGATGATAATGAGCCTCTATAATTAATGTGTTATTATAAAAATTTAAGATTTTAGATACTCTATCTCTAAAATCATCTCTTTTATGACATATATTTTTAGTTTGAAGATGATTTAACTTCTTTTTTATTAACCATTTAGGTATTAACTTATTGATAAAATGGGTTCTAACTATTTTTGTATATATATTATATAATATACCCATATCATATTTATCACCATGGGCTAAAGTAACACAGCTATTATTTAAAATAAATTTTTGTGGTTGATGAGATATAGGAAATATTTTAATATTAGGAAAAATATAAGAGAGATTAAAATCATGATTACCCTCAAAATAGTATATATCAATACTATTTGAGAGTTGATTTATCTTATTAATTAATACTCTATTATACTCTATTAAATATGGAGTATCAAAAAGCATATCAAATATATCACCCATCAAAAATAGTTGAGGGGTATTAATAATATCTAATATATTAATAATATCTATATTATGATGTGGATAATGAACATCTGATATAAATATTGCCCCCTCTTGTATCTCTATCATAATATTATTTTATAGATTTAATCTTTTTTTGATAACTTCTAACTGCTTTATAGTTAATCCTGTACTTTGTTTCAACTCCATCACCTATACCCATTTGATAAAATGGAGTTTTTTTAATATCTACACTTAACATATTTGCCCCTTTTGTAACTTCATTTTCTAAACCTCTATTTGTAGATAGTATATGTACCTTTTTTAAATAATTTCTATACTCTCTATCATCTCCATCTGTTAATAATTTTAATCTGATTTTTAAAGACTATATCACTATCTCTTTTATAATCTCTTTGCTTATTATATCTTTATCACCCATTACGGTCTATATCCTATTACAGGTATCCCCTCATCTTCTCTTAGCCCACACATTAAGTTTGCTGATACCAAAGCTTGTGAACTTGCACCTCTAAGTAGATTATCAATAGATGAACTTATAAATATAGCATTTTTATTTTTTTGAGCATAAATATCACAAAAATGAGTACCTGCTACATTTTTTATATCTACCCCACCATCTCTAACTCTAATAAACTTATCATCTTTGTATCTATCTTTTAATATCTCTAATGGTTCAATTGTATCATCTTTTAGAGTGGCATATATACTTACAAGTTCTCCACGCGTAAGAGGAATAAGATGAGGTACAAAGTTAATTGATACATCTTTGCCACTTATTAACTTAATTTTCTCTTGAATTTCTGGTGCATGACGATGCTTCAATGGATTATATGCAAACATATTATCATTCATTGTTACAAAATGTGTTGTATTTGATAGCTTCTTACCTGCACCACTCACTCCAGATTTGGCATCTACAAATATCGGTGCATTCTCATCAATATAATCCATAAATGGTAATAGCCCCAAAAGTGTAGCAGTAGGATAACAACCCGGCCCTGCTGATAGATTTGTATTTTTAATCTCATCTCTATAATATTCAATCAACGCATATACACTTTTATCTAAATTTCCACTATCTAAATGCTCTGTATAATTTGCCTCATAGACATCTTGTGCTAATCTATAATCGGCTGATAAATCTACTACTTTTACATCTCTTGCCAAAATCTCTTTGGCTAACTCCATTGATGCTTTATGTGGTAGTGCTAAAAATACCAACTTACATTGAGATGCTATATCATCAACAGAAACTTTTGCTATATCACACTCAAAAACATTTTGTAGTGATGGGTGAAGCTCACTTAGCTTCATATCCCCAGTAGTTGTAGCTAAATATGATATTTCAAACTCATTATGAGTAATTAACATCTTGATAAGTTCTAATCCAGTATATCCACTAGCACCTACCACACCTACTTTTATCATAGTTTTATCTCTTTGTAATATACCTCTTCTACATCATACTCTTGTACTCCTGATGGAAGATTTATCTTGATACTATCTCCCTCTTCTTTACCAATTAATGCTTTTGCAAGAGGTGATTTAATAGATATAAGTCCTTTTGGAGGATTACTCTCTTGACCACCTACAACAGTATAAGTTATCTCTTTATCCGTTTTGACATCTATTAATAGTACAGTAGAACCAAAACTAATTCTCTTATGTCCTAATTTTGATGGGTCAACTACTTGCGCTCTTGATACAAGGTCTTGCAACTCTATAATTCTAGCCTCCATTAATCCCTGCTTATCTTTGGCCGCATGATACTCTGCATTCTCTTTTAAATCACCCAATTCTAATGCCGATTCAATCTCTTTTGCTACATTATTTCTCTCTTTTGTTTTGAGATACTCTAATTCTATACTTAATTTCTCATAAGTGATATTAGTCATTGCCTCTTTTTCTAACAAAATTATTCCTTTGATGAATTTTTAGTATTATAGCATATAAATTTCTTTATCTCTATCTTTAAAAGCAATAATCTTACTATATCCTACCTCTTTGACCAAAGATAATGCTCTCTCATATTCAAATCCAACTTGTGCCACCGAGTGGGCATCGCTACTTAGTGTAATATCTATACCTAAATCAAATGCCTCTTCTAAAAGTTCTCTTGATGGGTATTGCTCTTTAATTGGCTTACGAAATCCTGCTGAATTTATCTCTAATACCATATTGGATTTTTTGATAGTTTTTAGAGCTTTTGAGGCTAAGACTCTTATATCTTGTTTTGGTATAAATTTAAATACTTTAATCAAATCTAAATGTCCAACAATATCAAACAATCCACTCTTTGCCATACTCTCAATAGCTTCAAAATACTCTTGATATATCTTATCTATATCTCTATTTTGATACTCTCCAATAAATTCAGGGTTATCAAATCCCCATTTATTGATAAAATGAACCGAACCTATTAGATAATCTACTTTGCTATTAAGCACTCTTTTATCCATAAGATTAGGCAAGAAATCTACCTCATAACCAACTCTAATATCTATTTGAGTTTTATATCTCTCTTTTGCTTCTCTTATCTCATTTTCATACTCTCTCATCTTATCAAAAGAGAGTCTATATTTAGGGTCAAATTCCATGGGGGCATGTTCGCTAAATCCATAAATATCAATACCTAATTTTATAGCTTGTTGTATATATTCATCTACACTACCTTCTGCATGGTTACATCTAGTAGTGTGATTGTGTAAATCTACTCTCATTATATTTTGTTTTGAGTAGTGTGTATAGCATCTGCTATCTTATTTTCAACCTCTTGATTGATATGAACCTCTTCATCTCCTGCTAGTGGATTATTAAATATTGATTTATCTAGTTTCCCCTCACTATTAGCTACAATTATAGATACAGTCGCATCTCCTGATACATTAATGATAGTACGAAGCATATCAAGAAGTCTATCTACTCCTAATATAATTGCTATTCCCTCTACTGGTAATCCAACTTGTGTAAATACCATAGATAGCATAATTAAGCCTACTCCAGGGACTCCTGCTGTACCAATGGAGGCTAATATTGACATCATAATAACAGTTAAATATCCACTAAGACCTAATTCTACTCCATATATATTTGCTATAAATACAGTGGCAACTCCTTGCATAATGGCTGTTCCGTCCATATTGATAGTTGCTCCAAAAGGGACTGTAAATGATGCTACGGAGTTATCTACTCCTACTTTTTGGGTTAATGTCCGTAGAGTTACAGGAATTGTAGCATTAGAACTTGATGTTGAAAATGCAAATACCTGCATTCCACGAAGTTTTTTCATAAGAGCCATTGGGCTAAGTTTGGTGAAGAATTTAAACATTATCATCAAAGTAAAAAATAGATGAATAATTAGTGCCAAGACCACTACAAATACATATCCACCAAGTTCTACAAGCATACTAATTCCTAGCATTGCTACAGCTTTACTCATAAGTGCAAATACAGCGTAAGGACCAACGGCCATTACCATATTTACCATATTCATCATAGCCTCATTTAATATCTCTATCCCTTGTGCTATTGGTTTGATTTTTTCACCTACCATTAATAAAGCTATACCAAACATTATCGCAAAAAATATAATTTGTAACATATTTCCACTACTTAATGCTTCAAAAATATTACTAGGAATAATATTAATAAGTACATCACTAAGAGGTGGTGCTTCTTTTACCGTAAATTGGGCTGTGCTTACCTGATTTGCTCCAACTCCTGGTTGAATAATTAGTGCCACTCCAATAGCCGTTGCTATCGCCATAGCCGTCGTAAGAATATATAATCCAAATGATTTAGCACCTATTTTACCAAGAGTTGATATATTACCAATCCCTAATACCCCTGAAATCAGAGATAGTATAACTAATGGTACAACTAAAAGCTTTAATAGAGTTATAAACATCTTACCAACAATTGTAAAAAGTCCTAAAATTACATACTCATTTACAAAACTACCCTCACTATTTAATCCACTATAATTGATAATTAAACCAACAACAATTCCAACTAACATACTAATAATATATTTAGTAGTTAATGACATATTTTTCATATTTTTCCTTTTTAATTTATATCTTTTATTAATAATTTGGTGTATTGAAAACAGACCCTACCAGTGATTTTTTACCGTAGGGTGGGTGAAACCCACCAAAATATAAAATTATATTTTTTTAGCCAAAAGCTTTAATATAATAGCACTCAATACAAATGGAGTTGGTGAACCTACATCTAATGCTTTATACCCATTTTCAAATAACTTTAGTATAGATTTATCCATATTATAAGCCTTTGAATTAATAGCCTCTTTTAATAGTCTTTCTAAAATCTTTTTGGCATCATAAGAGTTTGTTCTTTGATGTGTTTTGATAAAATCATAGCTATCTTTTAAATTTAGTTTAGATAAATTTAATTCAAATGGCTCTTCTTCTATTTTTTTATTTATTATATATAATGGTAGTCTTGATTTAATGGTAGGTAGTATTGATGACTTTGATGAGGCTATAATTATAAATTCTTTGTTTTGGGGCGGTTCTTCTATGATTTTGAGTAGTCTATTTTGTACTACTTGAGAAAAATTATTACTAGCTAAAATTATAATATTTCTATTGCGACTGGTCATATATGCTTTTTGTATCGCTAATTTTGTATCTTCTACCAAAAATGACTTTTCATTGATTATTTTTATAATATCTTCATCTACTACTAATGCTTCTAATTTTGCAATTATAAAATCAATATCATTTGTAATTATTATTTGACTACTAAGCTTTATATTATCTAACATCTCTAATTTACCATAAGTTATATTTGTTTGATAATCTCAAACTTAATTACAATTATAGCATATTTAAAAGGTAATTTATGATAAACTTGTACAATTAACAACTTACAAAGCCAAACTATTTGTGAAAATAGGACGGAAAACTACGGGTCTCATGCTAGATGGCCGAGTTACTAATCAATATTTTTATTTTCATAGGGGTGATTTTATGTTTATTCGTTTTATTTATACATTTTTGGTATTTAATTTAGTATTTATACAGAGTTTATTTGCAGTTAATGCAGATATGCAACCATCTATTTTTGAGGATAGTAATGATTTGACACCAGCTGGTTCAATATTTTATTATCATGTAAAACTTCAAAATAATACAGGTACAGATACCAATGAGACGGTAACTCTAAAGGTAAACATTCCAATAGGATTTGAGTATAATGCTACAAACTTTCCAGATGATTGTAACTATTCAGGTGCTACTCCAAGTAATGGAGATAATGCAGATAGAGTAATATGTGAGTTTGCTACTTTTGCAGGAAATAGCTCAAAAGATATTAATATTACTGTAAAAGCTGGTATGGATAAGGGTGTTTTTAGAAGTAGAGCAAGGGTATTTTATAATGGTGATGAGAATGAAGCCAATGATTTAGAAGTAGTAAAAACTACAATTGTAGAGAGTGCTGATGTAGAACTTGTAGAGTATAATGCTACAAATCCTATTGTACCATCTAGTGGGATTGTAACATATAAAATGGTGGTTAGAAATAATGGACCATTTGCTACTACTAATATAGATTTCAAAAATGAACTTCCTAGTGGATTAGAGTTTTATGGAGATAATGCTAATCCATCTAGTGCTAATGATTTGGCATGGAGTTGTAGTGCATCAGGGGTTGATGTTACTTGTCATAAAAGTAGTTTAGATATAAATGAGAGTAGTACATTCTACTTTAGAGCAAAGGTTAATACTGGTACTACAGGAGATATTGCTACAAGTGCTAGTGTAGAGTCTGATGATACAATTATAGATGTAAATTTAGATAATAATATTAAAGATACAACTATCACTGTAATAGAGGGTACAAATATCTCAATTACTAAGTTTGTTAATAAGCCTATTTTAGAAAATTTAAAAGCAAAATTTATATTAAATATTCAAAATAATGGATATTTAGAAGCAGAAAATATTGTAGTAAGAGATACCATTCCTGATGGTCATACATTTAGTGATGTCAATATTTCAACTCCTGCTGATTGGAATTGTACTGTTTCAGGTCAAACTGTAGAGTGTATTTATGATGGAAATTTAAGTGTTGGTTATGATGATAATATTACAATAAATACAATAGCACCTGATATAACAGATAATCAAAATAAAGATTATACCAATACAGCCACTATATCTACAACATCTACAGATACTAACAGTGATGATAATACCTCAACTGTAGATTATACTGTATGGGTTGACCAAGCAAATATGAAGGTATCAAAAGAGAAAGAGTTAGAGATATTTCATAAAGATGGAAATCCAATTACTGTAGGTAATAGAGCAGTATCTAAAATAATTGTGAGTAATAGAGGTCCAAGAGAGGCAACACCAGTTCAAATAATAGATTATTTAGATATTAATGAGAGTTATGTATCATTTAGTGGTACAGACTGGAATTGTAGTGAAGATAATGATACTCATAGTGTAGTTTGTGATTATGCAAATCCAATTTTAGGCACAGAAGAGTCTTCTGAGTTAATTATAAAAACAGAAGCTATAAAGGGGGACTTATTAAAAAACTGTGTAGAGCTTAATAACTCTATTACATATCCTGATATAAATACAACAGGGCATAATGAGTGTGCTGAGATATATGCATCACCATTAGATAAAAGTGCTGATTTAGTTGTAATAAAAGATACAAATGATACCAATATTACAACAGGTGAGGATAGTTTTGAGTATTATATAGATATTAAAAACTTAGGCCCAGCTACAGCTAATAATATACAATTTTTTGATCATATCCCACAATATATAGAGATATATAATGGTAGGATAGAGACTAATCTAACCGTAGAAACTAATAGTAGTAATTATGGTTGTAGTATTAATGGAGCAGATATAAACTGTTCAATAGATTCTATAGATGTCAATGATAGTGTAAGAGTAACTATTGGTGTACAGGGTTCTATGAAAGATGGATTAAAAGAGAATAATGCAACTGCTTTTTCTTATAATACGGCTGACCCTATTCGTGGTAATAATGAGGGCAATGTAAGTGTAAATGTAGAGTTAAGAACTGATGTTATGGTAAGTCATAATAGTGTAACTTATGCAGAAGATACAGACGACCCTATTCGTGCAGGGACTAATGCTAATTATAATATTCAAGTAACTAATAATGGTCCTGGTATTGCAAGAGATGTAAATCTTACAAATGTTTTTAGTGGAGAAGAGTTTACTATTATTGAATTTGGTGATGATCGTTGTACTTTAGCAGATGATAATCTCTCTTTTAGTTGTTTCTTTGGAAATATGGCTTATAAAGCCCAATCAAGTGTAGTATTTACAATTAGACCTACACATAAAAAAGTACATAATGAACCTTGGGATATTAATAATAGTGCTTCTGTAACTATGAGTAATGTTGATATAAATATGAGTAACAATGAGTTAAATGAGACTCTTCTTATTAAAGATGGAGAAGTAGATTTATCAATTGAAAAAGATGAGTCTGGTGATTTTGTTGAACCTATTGCTTTTGACCCTGATGATTCTAATAATAATAAAATTGTATATAAAATCACTATAAATAACTTTGGACCATCAGAGGCTACAAATATTAATTTTATAGATAAGATGAGAAGTGTATCTCCAAATAATGACCAAAATGTATCCTTTTTAGGAGATGGAGATGACTCTAATGGTAGTGATGTAGGGTTTCATATATGTAGTGAACCATCTCCAAATAATTTTAATCCAAATGACAACTCTCCTGAAATAAATTGTACAATTGCATCAATGCAAAGTGGAGATAAATATGTAAAATATTTAACATTCCAACTCCATGATGCACCTCATAGAATCAAAGGTGATGTATATTTAAATGAGATTAATGTAACAAGTGATGAAGTAGAGATTACTTATGATAATAACTTTGAAGATGAGAGAAGTACAGTAAGGACTTTTGCTGATTTGGAGATGAATAAAACGGCATCTCTAGCTAATGTTGAAGTGGGGCAAGACTTTAACTTTACATTTGATATATATAATTATGGGCCTGGGTATGCACCTAATACAATATTAGAAGATACTCTTCCTGATGGTATGGTACTTATTGGTACACCAACTGTTATAGGTGATGGTAATGGTAGTTGTAGTGGTAGTAGTGGGGATATAAGTTTTGATTGTAATTTAAATGATTATCAAGGTGTGATAGAAGATAATCAAAGCAGACAAGTAATAGCACCTGTAAGAGTGATAAGTTATCCATCATCAGGAGATGTAAATAATAGTGCCAAAGTATATAGTGATGCACCTGATAATAACTTAATTAATAATGAAGATAGTTTTGTAGTAGGTGTTTATAAACCTGCTAAAATTGGTAATAAAGTTTGGCTTGATAAAAATGCTAATGGTATTCAAGATGTTGGAGAGATTGGTATTGGTGGGGTTATAGTCAAGCTTCTTGATGAAAATCAAACAGTAGTTATCACAACTACAACTGATAGTAGTGGTATATATAATTTTGATATTAATCATAGTGCTGATTATTTTGTATCTGTTGAACCTAGTAGTAATTACTATATATCTCCCAAAAATAGTGGGAGTGATGATACAAAAGATAGTGATATTAATAGTTCTAAAATAACTGATAAGTTTTTGGTAAGTTATGGAGATGATAATCAAACTATTGATATCGGATTATATGAGTTTGCATCATTGGGTAATAGAGTATGGATAGATGATAATGGTAATGGTAAGCAAGATGTACATGAAGCTAATGAGGCTGATGTTAATTTGACTCTTGAATATAAAAATAGTTCAGGGGTTTGGGTAACAGGTGTAAAAGATGTTAATGGTAGTATAGTCCAAGAGGTAACAACAGATACTAATGGTAATTATCTATTTAATTACCTTGTTCCTAATGAGTATCGTATAGTTGTTAATAAAACTACATTTTCTGATAGTAGATATGTAATTACTACAAAAGATGCAAATGGTGTAGATGATACTCTAAATAGTGATTCTAACTCTTCTGGATATATACTTAGAGTTATAGAATCTAATAATCAAGATGGAGATGCTGATATTGGTATTTTTCTTCCTGTAAGTATAGGGGATAGGACTTGGATTGATTATAATTATAATGGTATTCAAGATATTAATGAGTCTAATATATCAGATGTAAATGTAACTTTATGGTATGAATCAAATAATTCACAAGTAATACATGATATAGATGGAAATATATTTGGGACAAGTGGTACAATAGAGACTAATGTTAGTGGAGAGTATCTATTTGATAATTTAAGACCTGATAGTTATTATTTAGAATTTAAAGCACCATCAAATATTTACCGTTTCACACAACAAAATATTGGTAATGATAATAATAACTCTGATACAAATGGTACAGGTACAACTTTTGGTACAACTACTAATTATATATTAACTTCTGATGAGTATAATAGAAGTGTAGATGCAGGATTATATATCCCTGTGAAAATTGGTGGAGTTGTCTGGAAAGATAGAGATTATAATGGAACACGAGAGAGCAGTGAAGATAATGTATCGGGTGTAACTGTTACTTTGATAACAGATGGTACACTTAGTGCAACCACAACTACAACAGATGCAAATGGTAGCTATATATTTGATGATTTATTACCAAATCATTCGTATGGAGTCAAGTTCTCTAATCTTCCAGCAAACTTTCTATTTACTAACCAAGATATTGGAAGTGATATAAATGATAGTGATGCAAATGAGAGTGGAGAGACTATTCAAAGTGATATTATGTATTCAGGAGATAGCAATCTAACTTTTGATACAGGTATTTATGACCCAATTGTAATTGGTAATTTTGTATGGGAAGATAGTAACTATAATGGTTTACAAGATAGTGGAGAGAGTGGAGTAGGTGGAGTATTAGTTAAGCTTGTAATTGATGGAGTAGTTCAAAGTGATATTAATACTACAACAAATTCTAGCGGTGCATACGCTTTTGGTAGAGTATTAGAATTAAAACCTGACCATAATTATAGTGTAGAGTTTGTAATTCCAAATAATTGGTTTGCCACAAAACAAAATGTTGGTGGAAATGATGGAGTAGATAGTGATGGAAATGCTAATGGTCAAGGTGTAGAGTCTGTACGAATATATTCAAATCAACAAAACTATAGATTTGATATGGGTATATATAGAAAAGCCTCATTAGGTGATAGAGTTTGGATTGATAAAAATGGTAATGGAGTTCAAGATAATGGAGAGCTTAATGTTACAAGTAGTGATGTAAATGTAACTCTATATAGTTCTGATGGTACAGAGATAAATAGCACTTCAACTGGTGCTGATGGGACATATCTATTTAGTGGATTAAATCCTGATAGTTATTTCGTAATATTTGATAAATCTACAC
>Ga0256842_1001199_pt1 | contig 21330 bp, 13 predicted proteins | sample 4559240metaG_FD_185973 | JGI IMG/M metagenome (GOLD analysis project Ga0256842, IMG submission 185973) | Hydrothermal vent microbial communities from Guaymas Basin, Mexico - 4559-240 | ecosystem: Environmental > Aquatic > Marine > Hydrothermal vents | place: Mexico: Guaymas Basin | collected... | reverse complement strand
TGCTTATAATAATGAATGATACGCCATTCATCCCATAGCTGAAGCTTATGGGCTTTCTGACGTGGATTTTTGTAATAATGATAGCTTTCATTCACTAAACCCAAAATGTATTATCTACATTTCCGCACATCTTGATATAAATTCTGATTACAGATGAGTCTTCAGAATCTGTTTGAAAGTTTTTTCGAACATGCTCCTTTTTACTTGATCATAAGTAGCATATCCTCTATATATATGAAGTCCTAAGAGGAGGGGTTTATATTGTGCAGTGGAGACAAAGGACATACTGTGGAACACTAAGCAAATCTGATGCTGATAGCTCTGTGTTACTTATGGGATGGGTGGATGCCATAAGAGACCATGGAAATGTGCTTTTTATTCACATGAGAGACACTTCTGGAATCATACAGGTGGTATTTGATCCAGAGATAAGTAAAAGTGCTCATGAGCTGAGCAAGTTATTAAAAGAAGAGTTTGTCATTCAGGTAAAAGGAAAAGTTAGGATAAGGGAAAAGGGCACAGAAAATCCTTATATAAGAACTGGTGATATAGAAGTAATTGCACAAGAGCTTCAGATACTTGCCAGATCCAAGGTGCTGCCATTTCAGATATCAGAAAAGGCAATGGTATTTGGAGAAGAGATAAAATCAAGCCCCAAAAATATAGATGAAGAGCTAAGACTTAAATACAGATACTTAGATCTTAGAAGACCTTCTGTTCAAGAATTGCTTAGGAAAAGATATGAGATAATAAAGCAGATAAGGGATTGTTTGCACCAGAAGGGTTTTGTAGAGATAGAAACACCTTATCTCACAAAAAGCACACCAGAAGGAGCCAGAGATTATTTGGTTCCGAGCAGGGTGCATAAGGGAAAGTTTTATGCCCTGCCTCAGTCTCCCCAGCTTTTTAAACAGATATGCATGATAGGAGGAGTAGATAAGTACTTTCAAATAGCAAGATGTTTTAGAGATGAAGATCTCAGGCCAAACAGACAGCCTGAATTCACTCAACTGGATTTAGAGGCAAGCTTTATAGATGAGGAGTTTATATATGAAACAATTGAGGAAATCATAGTAAAAATATTTAAAATAGGTGAAATAGAGCTAAAAAGACCGTTTTTAAGAATGACTTATGAAGATGCAATGAACAGATATGGCACAGACAGACCGGATCTCAGATTTGGAATGGAGATGATAGATGTTACAGATGTAGTAAAAAACACAGGATATTCTATATTCAGAAGCATTATAGAAAAAGGTGGGGTAGTAAAAGGATTCTGTATAAGGGGGGAAGCTCAAAGACTCAGCAAGAACCTTCTTCAGAATGAATATGCTATGAAGATCGCTCCATCTTTTGGTGCAAAAGGGATGACATGGATGAAGCTGCTAAATGGAAGGCTTCAGTCTAATATTGTTCAATTTTTTTCCGAAGCAGAGCAGGATGGATTAAAAAAGAGATTTGATGCAAGGGATGGGGATGTGCTTATTATGGTAGCAGATCAATCAAAAGAGCTTGTAAATGAAGTGCTGGGCAGACTGAGATTGGATTTTGCAAAAAGACTCGATCTTATTCCTGAGGATCTCTATGTTCCGGTCTGGATAACTGATTTTCCCCTGTTTGAATTAAAGGACGGTGAAATCAGTCCAAAACACCATCCATTTACCATGCCTGAAAAAGAAGAATTTGATCCAAAAAACAAGGATGAGCTTTTGTCTCTTAAGGCAAGAGCATATGATATAGTAGTAAATGGAGAAGAACTTGGTGGTGGAAGTATCCGTATTCATAAGTTGGAGATACAAAAAAGGATCTTTGAGGCAATAGGAATAGATCCAGAAACAGCAGAGCAGAAATTCGGATTCTTCTTAAGAGCACTTGAATATGGAGCACCCCCACATGGAGGCATTGCACTCGGAATTGACAGAACAGTAGCCATGATACTCAAAACAGAGTCCATAAGGGATGTGATAGCCTTTCCAAAAAACAGAAAAGCTGTCTGCTTGCTTACAGGTGCTCCCACAGAGGTTGAGAAGGAACAGCTTGAGGAGCTGGGAATCAGAATTGAGAAGGGCGCAGAATCAGAGACATCTGATCAATCACCAAAGAAACAGCAGATAACAGCGGATCAGGTAAGACATATTGCAAGACTTGCAAGGCTTGAAATAGAAGAAGAGGAGCTTTCTGTGCTTTCAAAGGATCTTGGCGATATCCTCTCCTATGTGGAACAGCTCAATGAGTTAAATGTAGATGATATTCCCCCAAGTACAGGTGTATTAGAGATAAAAAATGTGTGGAGAGATGATCAGATATCTGAAGATCCTTCTGTTATGGACGACATAATAGAGCAGTCTCCAGAAAAAGAAGATAGATTTTTTAAAGTGCCAAAGGTGATTCAATAATGGAACTTTGCGATTTAAGTGCTTACAAGCTTTCAGAACTTATAAAGAAAAAAGAGATATCCCCAAAAGAGATCTTAAACTCTGTCTTAAAGAGAATAAAAGAGAAGGAACCAGAAATAAACGCATATATAACTGTAACCAAAGATCTTGCAAAGTTTCAGGCAGAAGAGGCAGAGAAAAGACAGAGAAAAGGAGAACTCCTCTCAGACATAGACGGGATACCAATTGCTATAAAGGACAACATATGCACAAAGGGAATAAAGACCACTTGTGCCTCGAATATCCTTGCCAACTATGTGCCTCCTTATAATGCTACTGTGGTAGATAGGCTTTTAAAGGCAGGAGCAATTATCATAGGCAAGACAAATATGGATGAGTTCGCCATGGGCTCTTCCACAGAAACAAGTGCCTTTGGCCCGACCCAGAATCCTGTGAAAAAAGGTTATGTTCCTGGAGGATCAAGTGGTGGTTCTGCAGCAGCTGTTGCCTGTGGAGAGGCTGTTTTTGCCTTAGGATCTGATACAGGTGGCTCTATAAGACAGCCTGCCAGCTTTTGCGGTGTGGTAGGAATGAAACCAACCTATGGCAGGGTTTCCAGATATGGTCTTGTTGCTTATGCCTCTTCTCTTGACCAGATAGGGCCTATATGCAAAAGTGTGGAAGATTGTGCCATGCTCTTGAATCATATTTGCGGTCGTGATCCAAAAGATACTACCTCAGTTTCTGTATCAATCCCTGATTTCAGATCAGCCTTAAATCAGGATATAAAAGGTATAAAAGTGGGGCTTCCAAGAGAATATTTCGTAGAGGGTTTAGATAGCAGGATAAAAGATAAATTTATGGAAGCTGTTAAATTTTTGCAAGATGCAGGTGCAATAGTAGAGGAGATTTCCTTGCCACATACCAAGTATGCAATAAGTACTTATTATCTTATTGCAACTGCAGAAGCAAGTAGTAATCTTGCAAGATATGATGGAGTAAAGTATGGGATAAGGCAAAGCTCAGATGGACTCATTGAGATGTATAAAAAAACAAGGATGTTTGGATTTGGAAGAGAAGTGAAAAGAAGGATTATGCTTGGCACATATGTGCTTTCTGCAGGATACTATGAGGCATATTATCTTAAGGCACTTAAGGTGAGAACACTTATAAGAGAGGACTTTAAAAAAGGATTTGAAAAAGTAGATTGTATGCTTACGCCTGTCAGCCCTATCCTTCCATTCAGGATTGGAGAAAGAATAGATGATCCATTAAAGATGTATCTTGTGGATGTATATACTGTATCCTTAAACCTTTCAGGTCTTCCGGGAATAAGCATTCCCTGTGGTTATATTGATGATCTTCCTATTGGAATACAGTTGATTTCAAAGGCATTTAATGAGCAGACCATAATAAAATTAGCCCATTTTTACCAAAGGAGCATGGAAGATAAATGGAATTTGAACCACTAATCTGCTTTGAGGTTCACGCTGAATTAAAGACAAGATCAAAGCTTTTTTGTAGCTGTGCTGTAGATCCAGATGCAGACCCTAATACCCATATATGTCCTGTTTGTACTGCACAACCAGGTACCCTGCCTGTTTTAAACAAAAGAGCAGTGGAATTTACTATAATGGCAGGGCTTGCGTTTAACTGCAGGATAAACAGAAGGGCTGTATTTGCCAGGAAGAACTATTTTTATCCTGACCTTCCAAAAGGTTATCAGATATCTCAATATGAGCATCCTTTATGTGAAGATGGTTATGTGGAGATAACAGGAGATGATGGAAAACCTTATAAAGTAGGAATAAAAAGAATACACTTAGAGGAGGATGCTGGAAAACTTGTGCATGAAAAAGGATACAGTCTTGTTGACTTTAACAGAGCAGGGGTTCCTCTTATAGAAATAGTGTCTGATCATACAAGAAATCCTATACGCTCATTGAAGGAAGCAAAAGAATATTTAGAAACAGTGAGACAGACCTTACAGTACATGGGAGTAAGCGACTGTATAATGGAAAAAGGGCAGTTCAGGTGTGATGTGAATATATCTCTCAGAAAAAAAGGAGAAAAAGGGTTTAATGAAAGGGTAGAGATAAAAAATATGTCATCTTTTAGATTTATACTGGATGCCCTTCAGTATGAGATAAAAAGGCAAAGTGAACTGTTAAAGGCAGGGAAAAAGATTGTGCAGGAAACAAGGCTTTTTGATGAAAGGAAAAAGGTTACCATACCAATGAGAACAAAGGAAGACGCACCTGATTACAGATACTTTCCAGAGCCAGATCTTGTGGAGCTTGATATATCTCCAGAATTTGTTTCTTTGGTAAAAGAAAAGATTCCTGAGCTTCCCGCTGAAAAGGTGAAAAGATTTGTAGAAAAATATGGGATTTCCAGATCCGATGTACTAATCCTTACTAAACAAAGAGAAACAGCAGATTATTTTGAGAGATGTGCAGAATATACATCCAATTACAAAAGACTTTCTCTTTGGGTAATTAATGAACTTTTTAGATTACTTAAAAGTGATAGCATAGGTATAAAGGAATGTCCTGTTAAACCAAAGGCATTTTCAGAACTTATTAATCTGCTTTCAGATGGACAGATTACAGAGCAGATAGCAAAGTCCATATTAGAAGAGATGTTTGTTTCAGGAAAAGACCCATCTGAGATAATAAAAGAAAAAGATATAAAGGTGATTCAGGAGAAGGATGTCCTTGAACAAATGATAAAAGAAGTAATAGCTGAAAATCAGGAAATTGTGGAAAAAATAAAGAGCGGTAAAAGGGAAGCGATAAACTTTCTTGTTGGACAGGTAATGAAAAAGACCAGAGGCCAGGCAAACGCAAAGCTTGTAAGAGAGATGATCTTGCAACAACTTGATTATCTTTCCTTATAGCTTGAAAAACTTTCACAAAGGAATTTGGTATATACATATTTATAGTTATCCGCATAATTGCGGGTAACTATAAAATATAAAGGAGTGAAAAGATGTCATACTTAAAGGAATTTTTAAAAAAATACCAAGTAGAAGAAAAAAGGCTCAAAATAGGAAACAATGAATTTACCTTTTTTCTGCCTAAGGATATAACCCCTTTTGTAAAGGAAAAGACTACTGTAGCTGAGTTTCCTTTATGGGCAAAGATATGGGAAGGATCTATTGTATTGATAAGTCACATATATGAGCTAAATTCCCCAATTCCAAAGTCATTCTTAGAGATAGGAGCAGGTATAGGGGTTGTAGGGATCATTACTGCTTTTTTGGGACATAAGGTCACCATAACAGATTACAACGAAGATGCTCTTCGGTTTGCCCTTGCAAATGTGTGCCAGAATCTAAACGCAGAAAAGAAAAAATCTGTGATTGTAAAAAAATGCGACTGGAAAGATCCTCAGCTCTCAGAAGAGAGATACGATTTTATAGTGGGATCTGACATATTATACAGAGAAGAAGATTTTGATCCGATTTTGAATCTATTTAATAAACATCTACGGCAAACAGGAGAAATCATACTTGCTGAAGGTGTCAGAAAAAGCAGCCTCAAGTTTCTAAATGAACTGAGCAAAGAATACGAAGTAAAAGCAGTTAAAAAGATACTTCGCTCTCCAACTCAGGAAATACCTGTTATCTTAATAAGGGCAAAAAGAGCTAAAACTTGATACCCTTTTTCTGAAGTTTCTCTCTGAAGATTTGTTGTATTTTTTCAAGCTTTTCCTGATCCTTTGCCTCAAATCTAAGCACTAAGACCGGCTGAGTGTTGGATGCCCGAAGAAGTCCCCATCCATCTTCAAATATTACTCTTGCACCATCCACATCTACAACATTATAACCCTCTTTTTTAAATTCCTCTGCTATTTCTGCAACTACATTAAATTTTATTTCGTCAGGACAATCTATTCTTATTTCTGGAGTATTCACCATCTTTGGCACATCAGAAAGAAGCTGACTTATTCCCTCCTCTTTTCTGGAAAGAATCTCCAAAAGCCTTGCTCCAGCATATATCGCATCATCGTATCCAAAGTATCTCTCAGCAAAGAAAAGATGTCCGCTCATTTCTCCTGCCAAAAGGGCATTTTCTTCTTTCATTTTCTTTTTTATCAAAGAATGACCTGTCTTCCACATTATTGGTTCACCACCACTTTTCTTTATCTCTTCATATAATACCTGCGAACACTTCACTTCCCCTATTATCTTTCCGCCTCTATATCTTCTCAAAAGATCTCTGGAGAATATTATCATGAGCTGATCTCCCCAGACTATTTCTCCTTTCTCGTCCACTACGCCGATCCTATCTCCATCTCCATCAAAGGAAATCCCCAGATCTGCTTTTTCTTCTTTCACTTTATTTATCAGCTGAGTCAGGTTTTCTGGTATAGTTGGGTCAGGGTGATGATTCGGAAAATTTCCATCTGGTTCACAAAATATAGGTATCACCTCAAATCCAAGTTCTTTGTATATTCTTACAGCTACCTCACATGCTGTTCCATTTCCTCCATCCACTACTACCTTTTTCTTGTAAGGACCAGGTTTTATATTGTTTATTATATAATCTACATATTTATCAACTATCTCCACCTGCTCTACTTTTCCGTGTCCTTCTACAAATTCTCTTAACTTGCATATCTCCTTTATTTTCTGTATCTCCTCTCCGTATATAGTCTCTTTTCCAAGACATATTTTAAATCCATTAAACTCTGGTGGATTATGACTGCCGGTGATCTGGATTCCTCCATCCACCTCCATAATATGAAGTGAGAAGTAAACTAAGGGAGTGGCCACAACCCCCAGCTCTAATATGTCTATTCCAGAACTCAAAAGCCCCTGTTTAAGCCACTTGGAAAGTTCTGGAGAACTTAGCCTGCAATCTCTTCCCAATGTTATCTTCTTTGCATTGTTCTTTCTATAATAAGTACCAAAAGCCTTTCCCAAAAGTGTTACAGTTTCTTCATTCAGCTCATCAGGATAGGTCCCTCTTATGTCATATTCTCTGAATATGTGATCTTTTAGCATCTCATTCCTCCTAAAGATATTTTTCCTTTTTTTCTTCTTTGAGTCTCTCCACCACTTTCCTTACATCTTGAGCCCTTTTTAGATCTGCCACAAGAATGGCATCTGGTGTATCTACTACCAATATGTCTTTTATTCCCAAGCAAGCAATAAGACGGCTTCCTTTTCCACTTATAAAATTTCCTTTGCAGTCTATAAGAAGAGCCTCTCCCTCTACGAGATTATTTTCTCTATCCCAATCTTTTCTTTTAAGTTCATATATAGAAGACCATGAACCTACATCACTCCAGCCACATTCTGTAGGAATCACATAAACGTCAGCATCTGTTTTTTCCATTATTCCATAATCAAATGAAATGTTTGGAGCCTTTTCATAAGCCTTTCTCAATACATGCTCAAAATCTTTTTCTTCAAATTTATCTTTCAGATTAATAAGTGCTTCATATAGTTCTGGCAGACATTTTTTTGTTTCTTTTATTATTGTTTCAGAAGTTGCCACAAATATTCCTGCATTCCAGTAGTATTCTCCACTTTGTAGGTATTTCTGTGCGGTTTCTAAGTCTGGTTTTTCTACAAATTCTCTAACCTTATACACCTCTTTTCCATCTACCTTTGTTAAATTTTTATCCCTTCTTATGTATCCATATCCTGTCTCAGGTCTAACAGGCACAATACCCAAGGTAACAATTCCACCGGAGGTGGCTACTTTTTCTGCTATTTTCAAAGATTCCAAAAATGCGTTTTTATTAGCTATATAGTGATCAGCAGGCAAAAAACTTATAGGTTCATTTACTCCTTTGTGCATTGCATAAAGGGCTCCAAGTGCAATACATGGAGCAGTATTTCTTCCAAAAGGCTCAGCTATTATCTGAACAGCTTTTCCTTCAAATAATTTCTTTGCTTCTTCAAGATGTTCCTTACCTAAGATAATGCATATATGCTCATCTTTTATCAGATCAGAAATCCTTTTATAGGTTTCTACTATCATTGGCTCATTTCCGGTTATATCCAAAAATTGCTTGGGTTTAAGTCTTCTGCTTAGAGGCCAGAAACGAGTTCCAGATCCACCTGCCATAATAACCGCCCACATAAAGCCCTCCTTTAGGTTCTGTATTCAGCATTTATGCTTATATATTCGTGGGTAAGATCACAGGTAAGCATGTGATCTTGATAAGGTCCTTTTTTTAGGTCAATTATTATGCTGAATTCATCTTTTTTCATCCTTTCTGATGCCATTTTTTCCTTTTCTTCTCCTGTTCCTTGTCCAGCCGATACAATCTGGACATCCTCAATCCATATGTCCACATATTCTGGATCAATTTCTATTCCTGCGCTTCCAAGTGCAGACATTATTCTTCCCCAATTGGGATCCTCTCCATATATAGCAGTTTTTACCAAGCTTGAATTAGCTACTGCTCTTGCGCCGATTATCGCATCTGAAGGGCTTTTGGCCCCTTTGATAATTATATCCACAACCTTACTGGCCCCTTCACCATCTTTTACTATCATCTTAGAGAGTTCAGAACAAACCTTAAATAATCCTTCTCTAAAGGAGTTTATTTCAGCAGGGCCTGATGTGCCATTTGCCATGATTATCACGGTGTCATTTGTGCTGGTTTGTCCATCCACTGTGATCCTGTTAAATGTCTTTTCTACTGTTCTCAGAAGTGAATTTTGAAGTGATTCTGGATCTATTTGAACATCTGTAAGTATAAAAGAGAGCATGGTAGCCATATCAGGCATTATCATTCCTGCACCTTTGGCAATTCCAACAATCTTATAACCATTCCCTTCAAAAACGCTCACTTTTGGAAATGTGTCTGTAGTCATAATAGCTTCTGCAAATTTCCTAAGACCAGTAGGTGAAAGACTTTTCACTACTTCTGGTATTGCCTTAGAGATCAGATCCATATCAAGCTTTTTTCCAATAACACCTGTAGATGCAATAAGCACCTCTTTTCTTTCAATATCTACCTGTTCTGCTACTAACTGAGCAGTCCTAATGGCATCTTCTATGCCTTTATTTCCTGTGCATGCATTTGCATTTCCTGAGTTTGCTATGATTACCTTTGCTTTTCCTTGATTCATAGCAAGATGAGCCTGAGATACAGTTATTGGAGCTGCTTTTACCTTGTTTTTGGTAAACACGGCAGCAACCGAGGCCTCTTTTTCAGAATAAATAAGTCCCAAATCAAGCTTACCTTGTTCCTTTATACCAGCATGTATGCCTGCAGCCAAAAATCCTTTTATCCTTAGATCCATTATACAATCCCTCTGCCACAACATTTTTTATATTTTTTCCCGCTTCCACATGGACACGGATCATTTCTTCCAATCTTTTTTTTCTTTTTTATTGGTTTGCGAGAAGACTCTTCTCCGTGTCTTAGATATAGAACCTTTCTTTCCTTCTTTGGAACCTCTTCAGATCCTTTCATTAATCTTAAAGAAAAGACTATATTCAAAGTTTCCTCTTTTATCCTATCCAGAAGTGCCTCGAACATAGCAAATCCTTCTTTTTGATATTCCCTTAAAGGATCCATCTGACCATAACCTCTTAGGCCTATGCTCTCTTTTAAAAAATCCATGTCTTGGAGGTGATCTATCCAGTTTTTGTCAATCATGTTTAACAGAACAAGCTTGGAGATTTCGCTTAGACTTTCTTCACCAAATAGCTTCTTTTTATCTTGATATCTTTCCTTTATCTGAGAAATAAGAATCTCTTTTGCTTCCTCTACTGTTAACTGGTTAAATCTTTCTTCTCCTATATCTTCTGGTTCTATTTTTGGTCTAAAAGCAAATATCCTTAAGAAATCTCTTTCAAGTCCTTTTATATCCCACTGATCTGGTCTCTTTTTGGGATCTGTGTATCTTTCTACTATGCTTTCTACCTTGTCTTCTATCATGTCTGTTATAAGATTGTCTATATCCCTTCCTTCCAGTATTTGCCTTCTCAGGCCATATATGATTTCTCTATGTTTATTCATTACATCATCATATTCTAAGAGCTGCTTTCTTATACTGAAATTATATGCCTCTACTCTTTTTTGAGCATTTTCTATAGCTCTTGTTATCAGATTATGCTCAATTGGTTCCCCTTCTTCTATTCCTAACCTGTCCATAACTCCGGCAATCCTTTCTGAGCCAAATATCCTTAAAAGATCGTCTTCTAATGAAAGATAAAAACGAGATGAACCAGGATCTCCCTGTCTTCCTGATCTACCTCTAAGCTGGTTATCTATTCTTCGGCTTTCGTGTCTTTCAGTGCCTATTACATGAAGACCTCCAAGCTCTGTTACACCTTCTCCCAAGACTATATCTGTACCTCTTCCAGCCATATTAGTTGATATAGTAACAGTCTTTTTTTGGCCTGCCTTTGCTATTATTTCTGCTTCCTTTTCATGATGCTTTGCATTTAGTACAGAATGAGGAATACCTGCTCTCTTAAGCATCCTGCTTAACATTTCTGATTTTTCTATGGATACAGTGCCTACAAGCACTGGTCTTCCTTTTTCATAAAGTTCCTTTATTTCCTGAACCACTGCCCTAAACTTTTCTTTTTCTGTCTTGTAAATCACATCTGGATAATCAATCCTTATCATCTTTCTATGTGTGGGAATAACCACTACATCTAAGTTATATATACTCTTAAATTCTGCTGCCTCTGTATCTGCTGTTCCTGTCATTCCGGCAAGCTTTTCATACATTCTGAAAAAGTTTTGAAATGTGATAGTGGCCAATGTCTGATTTTCTTCAGCCACTTTCACCCCTTCCTTTGCCTCTACTGCCTGATGTAATCCATCGCTCCATCTTCTGCCAGGCATCATCCTTCCAGTAAATTCATCCACAATGATTACTTGACCATCCTTTACTACATAATGAACATCTTTTTCAAAGAGCCAGTAAGCTCTTATAAGCTGCTGGACTGCATGCAAAAGTTCCGAGGCCCTTACATATCTTTCTTCAAGCTCTCTTAATTTCTCCATCTTTTTATGTTCACTCAGTTCTGGATCATCTTGAATCTTGCGTGCTTCTTCGTCTATATCAGGAATGACAAAATCACCTAATCCGCTACTGCTCAACAGCTTTATCCCTTTGTCTGTAAGATCAACACTACTGCTCTGCTCATCTATTACGCAATAAAGTTCTTTGTCCAGTTCAGGAAGAAGTTTTTGAATATCTAGCAATCCTTCAAGCTTAGACATCTCTTTTTTTAGACCAGGATGATCTGCCAGTATATTCAAAAAAACAGGATTCTTTGGATCTCCTCTTTTTATCTGAATAAGCATCTTTATTGTTTCTTCATCTATATCTCCTTTGCCGATTCTTTCTCTTACCTCTTTCAGGAGCTTTCTTATTATCCCAGCCTGTTTTTTTCTGAGGGTGAGGACAAGAGGTTTTGCTTCCATATATATCTTATCTACCTTATGTTCTACAGGTCCGCTTATTATGAGTGGAGTTCTGGCTTCATCTATAAGGATGCTGTCCACTTCATCCACTATGGCATAGTAAAAACCTCTTTGAACCATCTCATCCAAGCTGTATTTCATGTTGTCCCTTAGGTAATCAAAACCAAATTCATTGTTTGTCCCGTAAGTAATATCACAATCATAAGCCTTTTTTCGCTCAATATCATCCATTCCATGGACTACCACCCCAACAGACATACCTAAGAATCTATATATAGATCCCATCCATTCAGCATCTCTTTTAGCAAGATAATCGTTTACTGTAACCAAATGAACACCTTTCCCTGTAAGGGCATTTAAATAGAGAGGCATAGTAGCAACAAGGGTTTTTCCTTCACCTGTTTTCATCTCAGCTATCTTACCTTTGTGAAGAACAATTCCGCCTATTAATTGAACATCAAATGGTCTAAGTCCTAAGATCCTAACCGAAGTTTCTCTTACAACTGCAAATGCCTCGGGAAGAAGTTCATCTAAGGATTCTCCATTTTCAAGCCTTTGTTTGAATTCAGCAGTTTTTGCACGAAGCTGGTCATCAGAGAGTTTTTTCATCTCCAGCTCTAACTGGTTTATACGATCCACTATAGGGATCATAGATCTGATTTCTCTTTCATTCTTGCTGCCAAAAATCCTTTTCAAAAGTTTGCCGATCATTTAAGCATTCCCCCGAGTGCTTCTATATTTTCTTTTAATTTTGAGTATAGCTTATCTGATCCAGATAGATCCTTTTTCTTTGCCATATTCTCAAGCTCTAAGCATATCTCATATATATCTGTAAGTCCTATATTTGCAGATGCACCTTTAACTGAATGGGCAAGCTCTCTCAGTCTTTCATAATCCTTATTTTTTATGGCTTCTTCTATCTCCTTTACCTTAGCTTTTGAATCTTCGTAGAACATATTCAATAGCTCATTCAAAAGTTCTTTGTCTCCTCCCACAGCATCCATCGCCCTTTTCATATCAATTTGAATTACCTTTTTATTCTGTGTTTGAACATGCTCTTCCTTTTGTTCTGTTTCAGTTTCAAAGAAATTAGATATTATATTTAATAATTCTTCAATCTTTATGGGTTTTGATAAATATTCATCCATTCCTGCTTCAAAACATCTTTTCCTGTCTTCTTCAAATGCATTTGCGGTCAGTGCCACAATAGGTGTTTTTATCCCCAGTTCTCTTATCTTCCTTGTGGCTTCAAGACCATCCATTTCAGGCATCTGTACATCCATAAGCACAAGATCAAAGCTTTCTTTTGTTAAAAGCTCCACTGCTTCTTTGCCGTTATTTGCAATAATCACCTGAAATCCATGTTTTTCTAATATAGTTTTTGCAACCTTCTGGTTTACGGGATTATCTTCTGCCAAAAGAATACGAAGTCTTTTCTTTATCTTTTTTACCTTCTTAGACTCAGATATCTTTATAACCTTTTCTTTTAAAAGGTTTTCTATAATAGCATTAAACAGTCTTGATCTGCTTACAGGCTTAATTAAATAGTGGGATATTCCTATTTCTTCTGCTTTTTTTCTAAGCTCCCTGTTTGTTGAAGAACTTAACATAATAATAGGCACTTTTTTGTATTCTTCAATCTCTCTTATCCTCTGCGCAAGTTCGATCCCGTTTATCTCCGGCATTTCAACATCCAAAAGCAATATATCATATAATTTTTTCCTTTCTATGGATTCATGTATTTTTCTTAATGCCTCAAAAGAATCACCTGAACTGTCTGACTCTATTTCCCAAGATTCTAAGATCTCATAGAGTATAAACCGATTTGTGGAATTATCATCTACTATCAAAGCTCTCAAGCCTTTTAATTTTAAAGATTTTTTCTCTACCTCTTCTTTTTCCCATACTTTTTTTTCCCATACTTTGTCCAGATAGACTGTGAAATAAAAGGTGCTACCAACTCCCAACTTGCTTTCTACCCATATCTTTCCACCCATCATCTCTACAATGTGTTTGCATATACTTAGGCCTAATCCTGTTCCTCCATATTTCCTGGTGGTAGAGGAGTCTGCTTGTGTAAAATTTTCAAATATCTTATCAATCTTATCTTCTGGAATGCCTATTCCTGTGTCTGAAATGCTAAAATGGAGAAGGACCTTTTTGTCCTTTTCATCCAATTTTTTTACTTCAACTATGATATGACCATTTTCTGTAAACTTTATAGCATTTCCGATTAGATTTACCAGAACTTGTTTAAGTCTTATAGGGTCTCCAATTACGATCTCCGGCACTTCAGGTGAAATCCTGCAAAACAGCTCAATCCCTTTTTCATGAGCTTTGGCTGACAGAGAGATACATGTGTTTTCCACAAGTTCTGGTAGATTAAATTCAGTCTTTTCCAGCTCTATTTTTCCTGCCTCTATTTTTGAGAGATCAAGTATATCATTTATTATATCCAGTAGGTTTTGAGCTGAGAGCTTTAACATATTTACGTAGTCTCTTTGTTCAAATGTGAGTTGGGTTTGTTCCAACAATTCAGCTGCTCCTATGATAGCATTCATGGGAGTTCGTATCTCATGACTCATACTGGCAAGAAAATTACTTTTTGCTTGACTTGCCTCCTCTGCCTTTTCCCTTGCCACTACCAGCTCTGTTACATCCACCACATTCTTTACCACACCTTCATATTTGCCTTCTCTATATATGGGCTGGATTCTTATTATAACATGTTTATCATGGATTTTCCTGTTTATTATTATGGGAGAGGATTCAGGTTTTGTCCTGAACTTAAACAGTATCTCTCTTATATTGTCATAGATGTTAGGGGGATGAAGCTCTTCTAAATGTTTTCCTATAACTTCCACTCCTTTTTTATTTAGTACCTTGAGCATAAACTCATTTATCTCTGTAATTTTGTGGCTTTTATCAGCAAAGACAATTCCTTCTTCCATACCTGCTATCATGCCTTTAAATTTTGCCATCTCTCTTTTCAGGTCTTCTTGCAGTTCTTTTATGTCAGAGATGGGTTTTCCTTCTAAAACGCCTCCTATTATTTCTTTATTAGGATTTAAAAGGGGGGCGGTATTTGTTAAAACAGGAAATGGATTATTATCTTTTGTATAAGCAGTTACCTCAAATTGAAGCCACTTACCTTGCAAAGCAAGATAAGCAGCATCTTTTATAATTGCTCTACTTTCTTCATCAGGTGCAAACCAGCCTAATTCCCATACAGGAATTCCTATAACTTCGTCTTTTGAAAAACCTGTGATTCCTAAGGTCACATCATTTATAAAAATGAGCCTGCCTTCCAAATCAAATATCCCTGCAAAATTACTCATGGAATTTAAAAGATGAAGATATTTTGCTAACTCTTCTTCTCTTTTTTTTAGCTCTTTTATAGACATGCCTTCACATATAATACCTCTTACATCAGACCTTTTATCCTTTACAGGTGTAAAAACTAAGATAGCTGGAAAGGGTTTTTTCTTTTTAGAAAATGCTTCTACCTCTATCCTTATGGCTTTACCTTTTGAAGCCTTTTCTATAGCGTCCTTTACTTTATCTTTATCATCTTTACTTATCCAATCTACCTCCCAAAAGTATTTTCCTATTATCTCATCTGCATGGAATCCCATTCTGAATGCCACATTGTTGACAAATTCTATCCTGCCATGTTTATCCAACATGCTGGCAAGACTTTGCATGGCATTTATAAGATCATAGGTCTTTTGAAGTTCATCTTGGATCTCTTTTAATTTTGTAATATTTTGGCCTTCTGCAACTAAGTACTCTACTTCTCCCTTCTTATTTATCACTGGTCTAAGGCTAAATTGAATAAAGATAAATCCATCCTTTACCCTTACTTTTTCACTGTAAAAAATCTGCTCTCCCCGAGCAGCTCTGCGGATCATCTTTTTAAGTCTTTCCTGGACATTTTTGTCATATGACCACCAGTAGGTATCCCAAAAATATTTGTCTATCAAATCAGAACAGTCTACTCCTGCCGCTTCTATTGCTGTTCTATTGACCATAAGGACCTTACCATCTTTTGAGAGCTTTGCATTGAATGTAAGAAGATGGTCCACATATCTTTCAAGCTCTTTTTGTTTTCTTTTTTCTTCTGCAATGTCTTCTGCAAATAGAATTATATAGCCCAGCTGATCATCCAGAAATAAAGGGCTTAAAGACACCCTTATCCAGAATTCTTCCCCATTTCTCTTTATTCCTACAAGCTCTTGACTTAGTTCCTTAGGATTTTTAAGCACCTCATCTATAAGCCGGGAAATAGAATCTTTATCAGAAGAAAATATCCTGAAATCTTTTAATTTTTCCCTTTCTTCAATATCATAACCCCACATGTTCAGTATAACAGGATTTAAGTATATTATTTTTTTGTCTTTATTCAGTATGGCAACTCCGCAAGCTCCTTTTTCTAATGCATCTTTAAAAATATCTCTTTCCTCTTTTATTTTTTCTGATAAATCCTGCATGCCTACCTCCTCTTTTATACATATCCTTCCTTTTCAAGGAAAAGGATAATCTCCTGAGCTGCCTCTTCAGGGGTAAGATTAGTAGTGTCTATCTTTACCTCAGGAGACTCAGGTGGTTCATAAGGATCATCTATACCTGTAAATCCTTTAATAATCCCTGCCTTTGCTTTTGCATACATTCCTTTTCTATCTCTTTTTTCACACACCTCTAAGGGAGTTGCCACATATACCTCTATAAAACCTCCATATTGTTCGATCATCTTTCTCACCTCTGCCCTTGTAGAGGCATAAGGAGCAATTGGTGCACATATGGCGATTCCTCTGTTTTTGGTTATTTCACTGGCTACAAAGCCTATTCTTCTGATGTTTATATCCCTGTGTTCTTTTGAAAAACCCAGTTCATTTGAAAGATGTCGTCTTACAATATCCCCATCCAAAAGTGTTACTGGTCTTTCACCTGATTCCATGAATCTTGCATATAAGACCTTTGCAATAGTAGATTTTCCAGCTCCGGACAGTCCTGTCATAAAGATGGTGAAGCCTTGTTTCTTAGGAGGGGGAAAGCTTCTCTGTAGCTCTTCTATTACCTCTGGAAATGTAGCCCATTCAGGAACCTTTTTCCCTTTTTTTATTCTCTGTCTTATCTCTGATCCAGACATAGACAAGACCTTTACACCCTTTGGCACTTCATTTTTTGGCTTGTATTCCGCTTCTTCTGGTAGATAAACCATTTCTTCAAACTGGATAATAGAAATACCCAGTTCTCCTTCATAATTATTCGCCACTTTTCGGGCTTTGTCTGGTTCATAAAAAAGATTTCCTTTACTATCATATCCAGGACTTGCATGGCTATGCCCAACTATAAAATGGGTGCAGCCGTAATTTCTGGCTATTATTGCATGTAAAATCGCTTCTCTCGGCCCCGCCATTCTCATTGCTAAAGGAAGCAGATTTATCATGAAAGAGTTTAGAGGATAATAATGGGAAATCTTTTTATAGCATCTAACTCTTGTGTAATGATCGAAGTCGCCGGGCTTTGCAATTCCAGCAATAGGTAAAAGCAGAAGATTTGCCTTTGTTTGATGCATTGCCTTAATGGTCATTTCATACTGGGCTTTATGAATGGGATTTTCTGTTTGGAATCCAACGATTCTTTTCCAGCCAAGCCTCTTAGTGTTGTTTCTTACTTCCTGAGGTGTAAGTCTGAGCTGTTTAAAGTCAAAATGAAGAGGAAGGCTTATAACCTCTAATCTTCCTGTGATGTAATAATCTCCTGCTTTTTCTAATACATATTCCACTCCTGGATGCTGTTTATCCAAAGTCCCAAACACTTGAAGCGCCTCTTTTTCTTTGTCTATTGGCCATAGATCTTCTATTTGCATTACTGCAAGAAGAAATCCTTCCTCATCCCTTAGTCCTATGGATTTTCCAGGTTTTATTTTCTTTAGATCTTTTTCAGATATGTCTAAACATATAGGCAGGGGCCACAGTGTTCCGTCCTTAAGTCTCATATTATTCAATACAGATTCATAGTCATCTCTGTTCATAAAGGAGTGGAGAGGCGAAAAGCCACCTGATGCAAGAAGTTCAAGATCACATAATTGCCTTTCATTCAAAACAAGATCTGGCAAGTCAGTAGCCATTTTTTTGATCTCCTTTGCCCTTTGTTCATTTACTAAGAGATTTGTTAGCTTTCCACCGTAAGGCAAAATTGTACTCATAATAAACCTCCTGTTCACTTTTAAAGTTTTCAAGTATAGTTATCCTCAATTATGCGGATAACTATAAAAATTATAAGAAAATTTGCTCTAAGTATACGTCAAAATATGCACTTACATCCATTTTGGACATAGCAATCCATTTATAATTTACAATTAACTAGAAGAAATTTATAAAGGTAATATTTACAAGGCAATCCACAAAAATACAATTATTTTTTTATAAAATAAAGTAAGTAATTGTTTTAAAAGAATAAAAGCAATAAAAGTGATTTATTTTTCACCGAGAATTGCTGGTTTAGACACAATTTTCTTGATAAGAGCTGCTGACTTTTTATTCTATTTCCGATCTTACCCCTATACTGCTTTTACGTAAGGTCAGTTAGGATGATTTTAAATCGGTATTGGTATCGCTGCCATGGAAATATTTTTTGTATTTATTTATTTGTATGGCTGAGATATATTCATCAATATGAAATTTTCAGACATTGTTGGCCAAGAATATGCCAAGCGTATCTTGCTAAGGGCTGCGAGTATAGGCAGACTTCCACATGCATTCATCTTTTCTGGCACAGCAGGCACTGGCAAAAAGAGTTTGGCAAAGGCTTTGGCAATGCTGTTAAACTGTTCAGCTCCTCTGTCTGATGGAGGATGTGGTTCATGCAGAACATGCAAGCAGATCATAGATGGAAATTTTCCTGATTTCAATATCATAGCGCCTAAAAAGGACAAATATAGGCCTTCAAAGATCTCAATAGATCATATAAGAAACATTTATGCAAAACTTGGCTTTGCTCCTATATCCAAATTCAGGGTTATTGTTATTGACCATGCAGAGGAAATGACTGAAGAGGCGTCCAATGCCTTTTTAAGAATTTTAGAGGAACCGCCTCCAAAAAACATATTTATATTAAATGTTGTAGAACCATTAAATCTACTTCCTACCATTGTTTCCAGATGCCAGATTATAAGGTTTTATCCTATACCAGCAGAAAAGATAGCAGATTGGTTGGTTAAAAATAAAGGATTGGATAGGGATATAGCAGAGGTAATATCCAGGATATGTGAGGGAAGCCTAAGTAAGGCATTGGAGCTTATGGAAAAGGACTTTTTGAAAAAAAGAGAAGATTGGATAACACTTTTTATAAAACTTCCTACTTTTAGCAAAAAAGAGCTTTTGTCACTTTTAGAAGAGATTTTGAAAAATAAAGACGAATTGCTTGATATATTGATAGTATGGCGAGGCTGGATAAGAGATTTGATAGTGATGAAGGAAACAGAAGATAAGGAGCTTCTGATAAACAGGGACCTTTCGCATATGGTAGAAAAGCTGGCAAATAGATATATCTTGGATGAGCTTGTAGTTGTTATGAATCATATACACAGTGCTGAGCAGGCTATTTCTAAAAATAGAAATGTGTCTCTTGTAATGAGAAAGGTGATGATGGAGTTATATCATCTGCGGACTATTTCCCAGTAATCATAGGTGCTCATGGGGTATATTACCTGCAGGATGGTAATGCATATGCTGATGAAGCACAGCTTTTTCTATTTTTATAAGTCTTTGATTTTCTATGGTAAAAAAATGAGAAGCTATTTTTGCCACAAAATCCCAATCATGAGATACTATGACAAGTGCAATATTTAGCCTGTTTAGTAGCTCTATTATCCTCTGCCTAGTTTCTGGATCAAGACCTGTGCTAGGCTCATCCAAAAGCATTGCTTTTGGCTTCATGGCAAGAATAGTAGCGATAGAGACGAGTCTTTTTTCTCCGCCTGAGAGTTTATGAGTAATCCTGTCTTCAAAGCCTTTTAGCCCTACCAGTTCTAATGCCTCTTTTGCCTGCTTCTCTGCCTGGTCTCTATTTAGTCCAAGATTCAATGGGCCAAATGCTACATCTTCCAGCACTGTTGGTGAAAATAGTTGATCATCTGGATTTTGAAACACAAATCCTACATTCTTCCTCAGCTCCAGCAAGTCTTTTTCAGAAACTACTGGTCTTCCATAAGAGAGAAGTTTTCCACTGACTGGCTTCAGCAAACCCACGCATATGTGCAGAAATGTGGTTTTACCGCATCCATTTGGCCCTACAAGCCCTATTTTTTCTCCTTCTTTTAATTCAAAGTTCACATCTTCAAGTATGGGTTTGGTGGCACCATTGTATGAGAATGAGATGGATTGCAGTGATAAGATGCTTTTCATATAAACATTCCTCTATCCAGCATTATTAAGCAAGCACCAGAGAGCAATATTCCAATGAACAATAGTATATCTGAATTTTTTAGCTTAAACCTTCTCAGACTATAGAATTTACCGTTAAATCCTCTAAGGAGCATAGCCTGATACACTCTTATCCCTCTTTCATAACTCCTTGCAAAAACCATAGCGATGAGATATGCATAGGTTCTGTAAGTGTGCAGATTTGTGCCTGGTTTAAAACATCTTACCTTTAAAGACTGAGCTAATCTTTTGTATTCCTCAAATATCACATCTATATATCTGTAGCTCATAAGGAGTATAAGAGTAAGCCTTTCTGAAAATCCCAAACTACTAAGCGCATATCCGACCGTAGGCATTGGTATGGTGGCTATAAAAGTTATTATTATCATCAGTATTGCATTGCACTTTAAGGTAATCAAAAAAGCAAATCTTATTCCTTCAATCGTGAGCTTAAGCCTCCATACATGAAACAGGGTTTTTCCCTCCAAAGAAAAAGGCAAAAATAACCATAAAAAAGCTATAAATATGTTTGCGAATAAAAGGGTTTTAGCTACGTTCCCTAGTGGAAGAGAAAACACCAAGATAAATAAAAAAGCTAAAAAAAATCCTAATGCAGAGGCCTGAATGCTTTTTAATAAAGCTACTGAAAAGGCAATTATTAGACCTGAGATGAGCTTAATCCTTGGATCAGCTTTGTGTATAAAAGAATTGCCTTCTTGAAATACACTATCCAACACCTTTGCACAACCGCATACATCTTAGCCTTCATGGCTGGATTTGCCTTCATGGCATTAGTAGCTATAACATATGTTGTTCTACATGTTTTGTCAATTTCTGTGAACTTTTCTTTCCCATTCTCTTAGTTCTCTCCTCAATATCTTCCCTACTTTTGACTTTGGAAGCATATCTCTGAACTCTATGATATGTGGAACCTTATAGTATGTAAGTCTTTCTTTACACCACCTGATAAGCTCATAAGCATTTACTCCTTTTACATCATTTCTCAAGACCACAAATGCCTTTATCTTTTCTCCTACATTTTTGTCAGGAATCCCCACCACGCACGCAAGTAATACTGCTGGATGGCTTTGAAGCACTGTTTCTATTTCTGA
>Ga0256842_1001198_pt1 | contig 21343 bp, 20 predicted proteins | sample 4559240metaG_FD_185973 | JGI IMG/M metagenome (GOLD analysis project Ga0256842, IMG submission 185973) | Hydrothermal vent microbial communities from Guaymas Basin, Mexico - 4559-240 | ecosystem: Environmental > Aquatic > Marine > Hydrothermal vents | place: Mexico: Guaymas Basin | collected... | reverse complement strand
GTAGGCCTTTTCTCTTTCCTTCAAAAGGAACTCCCTTTTTAATCCCAAGTCTATGTGATCCCAAGGAAGGGGCTCTTCAGGGGTTCTTTCCCTTAAGTAAGACTCAAGCTCTAAACCCAGAATTTCAGCAGCTTTTAGCCAAAGTTCAAGGGAGAAATACTCCTTCCAGCTGTCAAGCCTTGCTCCAAGCTCATAAGCCTTTAGCACAAGCTCAGCAACTTTTCTATCTCCCCTTGAAATCACACCTTCAAGAAAGCTCTGTTCAGGGGTGTGGTATTTATAAGCACCTCTTTTTCTGAAAAGGCTTTTCAAAAACCGCACCTTTTCGTAAGTTTCTTCAAGGGTAATCTGTCTCTCCCATTGAAATGGAGTATGGGGCTTGGGGATAAAAGTGGAAGTAGAGACAGTGAGTTGAAGTTTGGGCAAGGCTTTTTTTATCTCGCGATAGAGCTCCCATATTCCTTTTAAATCTTGCTCTGTCTCTGTGGGGAGGCCTATCATAAAGTAAAGCTTTGCCCTCCTCCAGCCCATTTTCCAGGCAAGTTTTAAATCTTCAAAGAGCTGGGATATTTCTATATCTTTATTAATAACTCTCCGAAGTCTTTCAGTACCTGCCTCTGGAGCAAAAGTAAGGCCTCCTTTTCTGCCCATTTTCAAAAACTCAAGAATTTCTTTGTTTATACTTCCCACTCTCAATGAAGGTAAAGAAAAGGAATAAAAAGACTCCCCCTGACAAAATGTTAAGGCAAGAGTTTTTACAAGCGTTTGAAGGGAGGAAAAGTCTCCAGCAGAAAGGGACATAAGGGAGGCTTCATTATAGCCAGTAAGTCTGAAATTTTCTGCAACCTGCTTAAGGATTACTGAGACTTTCTTTTCTCTTACCGGACGATAATAAAAACTTGCCTGACAAAACCTGCAACCCCTTGTGCAGCCACGGGAAATTTCAAGAGGGATGCGGTCATGCGCAAGGGGAATAATAGGAGTGCCGAAATTCCAAGAGTAGGAGTTTAAATCCTTTATAAGTCTTCTGCGGGCTGAATTTTTTAAAAGCGGTACATAGGCCCCCTCTATTTTTGTACATTCCCTGAGGAGCTCTTCACGGGACATCTCTCCCTTTTTCCAGGCTTCTGCAAGCTTAAAAAGCTCAGGCACGCTTTCTTCTCCATCTCCTATAAGAAGCACATCGTAAAAAGGAGCAATAGGCTCTGGATTCCCGCAGGTTGGACCTCCTCCCATAATTAAAGGATCTTTTTCCCCCCTATCCTCTGCCTTTAAAGGAATTCTTCCAAGGTCAAGGATATTTAAAATACCGGTTACGGCAAGCTCATAGGCATAGCTTATTCCTATTACATCAAATTCAAAAAGGGGCTTCTGGTAATTACAGCTAAGAAGGGGAAAATTACGCTTTTTGAGCTCTTTTTCCATGTCAGGAGCAACTACAAAGGCACAGTCTGCAAGATAAGGCGTGGTCTGATTAATGATGTTAATCAGGATGTTTATTCCCAGGTGAGAGCGTCCCACCTCATAAAGATCAGGATAGCAAAAACAGGCCCTTAAAGGGACCTCGTCCCAATTTTTTTTCGGGAAAAAAGGTTCTTCTCCCAGATATCTTGAAGGCTTCTTTACCTTTAAAAGCAATTTAAAAGGATACATGTAAATAGTTTACTATGTTTTTCAAAAATTTCCTGTCTTTTATTTTTTTTGGATTACATTAAAATATGATTGGAAAAAAGCAACCAAGGAGAAAAAACATGCTTTCCAAAATTTTAAGCTGGTTTTCAAAAGATCTGGCTATAGATCTTGGCACAGCAAATACACTTATTTATCTCAAGGGCAAGGGAATTATTCTTAGAGAACCCTCAGTGGTAGCCATTAAAGATGACGGAAAGTTTAAAAGGGTTCTTGCTGTAGGAGAAGATGCTAAAAAGATGATAGGGAAAACTCCAGGAGCTATAAAAGCAATAAGGCCTTTAAAAGAGGGAGTAATTGCTGACTTTGAAGTAACAGAGGCTATGATAAGATATTTTATTCAAAAGGTGCACAATAGAGGATTTTTAGTGAAACCAAGGATTATTGTAAGTGTTCCCTCAGGTACAACGCAGGTGGAAAGAAGGGCAGTTAAAGAAAGTGCAGAAAGTGCTGGAGCAAGGGAAGTTTATCTCATAGAGGAGCCCATGGCAGCGGCTATAGGAGCAGGGCTTCCCATTACAGAACCTGTAGCCAGCATGATAGTGGACATAGGAGGTGGTACAACCGAAGTAGCGGTAATCTCTCTTGGTGGGATAGTGGTTAGCCACTCTATAAAAGTAGCCGGAGACAAGATTGATGAGGCCATATTGCAATATATAAAAAGAACTTACAACCTGCTTATAGGAGAAGCTACGGCAGAACAAATAAAAATAAAAATAGGTGATGTACAACCGGAGGAACCTTATGAAACTATAGAAATAAAAGGCCGAGACCTGATTACCGGAATTCCCAAGACTATTACTATAAGTTCTAAAGAGATTCAGGAAGCCATAAAGGAGCCTGTGGACTTAATTGTTCAGGCCATAAAGAATGTGCTTGAAAATACTCCTCCTGAGCTTGCTGCAGACATAGTGGATAGAGGAATAACTCTTTCTGGGGGAGGCGCACTTTTAAAAAATCTTGATAGACTTATCCAGGAAGAAACCGGGCTTGAAGTTAAAATTGCAGAAGATACCATGACCTGCGTAGCCCTTGGGGCAGGAAAGGCTTTAGAAGAAATAGAAAGGCTAAAAGAAGTAATGGTGGATGTTTAGCGCTTTTAACGCTTAAAAAGCTGGTAATAATAAAGCACCTTACGAACAAATTGTTGAGTTTCTCTAAAAGGTGGTATGCCGTGGTATTTTTTCACGGCATCAGGCCCGGCATTATAAGCTGCAAGAGCCTTTTCTAAGTCCTGAAACTGAGTCAGAAGATACTTTAAATATTTCGCAGCGGCATAAATATTTTCATAAGGATCAAAAAGGTTCTCTGCACCTACTAATCTGGCTGTAGAGGGCAAAAGTTGCATTATACCAACAGCACCTTTCTGAGAAACCACATGAGAATTAAAATTTGACTCCACTTTGGCAATAGCTTTGAGAAGAGCAGGATCTATCTGATATTTCTTTCCTGCCTCTTCAAAGATGTTATCATATCTCAATACCTGTTTCTTGAGAGGCTGACTTTCTCTTATATAAATTTTCCACCCCTTACCCAGGGGTACATTGGAAAAATACACTTCACCAGTTGCAGGATCCTTGTAAACATAAATATGAGCAAATGCAAGAGAAAATTGAAGAAACAGAAAAATTATTGAGAATCCTGTAACTTCTTTAAAAATTCCTCTGCACACTTCTTTGAACAAAAATAGTATTCCTTGTCTCCAAACTTTATCCGTATGGCCGAATTTTTGTTGATATATGTGCCACAATTTTCATCAAAAACAAGTTCTGTAATGAGCTCCTTCCTTTCTTTTTTTTGACATACCCTCTTTTGGCCTTTAACAAATCTAAAATAAAGAATAATTAATAAAACAAGAATGAGAAGAAATTTCATAGAACAATTTTACCACGGTTAATCATGGTGGGCAAATTATTAAGTTTTTTAAGTCGTAAATAAAGGTACTCAAGAGGTACTTTCAAAATAGGGTGCACCCAGAAAGGAGCAATTTCACAGGCAGGTTTTAATACAAAAGCCCTTAAATGCGCAAGAGGATGGGGAATCATTAAAACCGTAGTTTTTATTATCTCATTTTCATAAAAAATAATATCTATATCAATTTTACGATCTTCATAAAAAAATGGCTTTTTTATTATTTTTCTACCCAATAAAGCTTCAATTTTCTTAATCTCTACAAGCAGGGCAAAGGGAGACAAAGAAGTTCTCCCGATAAGTGCAGCATTTATAAATCTATTTTGACTTTCAAATCCTACAGGCGGAGTTTCGTAAAGTGAAGAAATTGCTTCAATTTTAAAGGGCAGGGAAGAAAGAAGCTCTATCCCTTTTTTTATATTCCCTACCCTATCACCTAAATTGCTCCCCAGAGAAATTAAAACCTCTTTTAATGGTATCATCTACATTTTTAGCTCTCTTAATCTTTTGGCTACTTTTTTTAAACTTTCTTCTTCCACAGTAAGGGCTATTCTGAAGTATCCCTCACCAGAAGGCCCAAAACCACTTCCAGGAGTAACCACTATGCCAGCCTCTTCAATAAGCTTTTTACAAAATTCCTGAGAAGAAAGCCCCTTTGGTGTCTTTACCCACAGGTAAAAAGTTGCTTTAAGGGGCAAAAATTCGTATCCAAGAGCTTTAAGTTCTTTAGAAAGAAGCTCTCCCCTTTTTTTAAACACCTCTCTCAAAGGTGGAACCAGCCTTTCAAGATTATTTAACGCATAGGCCCCTGCCTCCTGCACTGCAGTAAAAACCCCTGAATCAATATTGCTCTTTACCTTGGCAAGGGCTGAAACAAGCTTCTCGTTCCCCACGGCAAAGGCAATTCTCCAGCCTGTCATACAAAAAGTCTTTGAAAGGCTGTGAAACTCTATGGCAACATCCTTTGCTCCCTCAACCTCAAAAATGCTAATGGGTGGCTCTTCAAAATAAAGTTCTACATAAGCTGCATCATGGGCCACAATAAAGTCATATTTTCTGGCAAATTCTATTACCTCTTTAAATTGCTCTTTTGTTGCTACTGCACCTGTGGGATTGTTTGGATAGTTGAGCCAGAGAATTTTTGTTTTCCTCAGCACTTCCTCTGGCACTTTAGAAAGCTCGGGAAAAAAGCCATTTTCCCAGGTGAGAGGCAGAAAATAGGGCTCTCCATCGGTAAAAACAGCTCCCAACTTATAAACTGGATAGGCAGGTTCTGGACAGAGCACTACATCTCCTGGATTCACGAATGCTATAGGGAAATGGGCTATGCCTTCTTTTGAACCTATAAGGGCTACCACTTCCTTTTCAGGATCAAAGGATACCCCAAAACGCCTTTCCATGTACTCCACACAGGCCTTTCTGAAAATGAAAGCCCCTTTGTTTGATGGATACCTATGATTTTCTGGCTTTTCAAGGGCTTTTTTGGCCACCTCCACTATCTCCGAAGGAGTGGGGATATCAGGATCCCCCACCCCTAAATCTATTACATCCACTCCTTCTTCAAGCTTTTTTTGCTTGAGCCTGTCAAGCTCAACAAAAAGATAAGGAGGAATCTTCTTCAATCTTTCTGAAAACTCCATTTTCACCTCCTGTATGGTTTTATTTTCCTTTTAACCATTTAATAAAGTCTTCTCTTTTTACTTCAATATCCCTAAGAATCTTGAGAAGCAAGCCTCTACCTATAGGTTCTCCTTTATGATAAGGCACTGTAGCTGTTCTTCCATCTTTATGTCTAAAAAATATATGACTTCCCTTTTGTCTTACTTTAATAAATCCCTGTTCTTCCAAAAAGTTAATAATAACTTCAGGTTTAACAGGAGTTAACCGTGACACTTATAGCTCCAGCTCTATTTGATGTAATCCTACAAATTGTTTTTGAATAGATGGCAACCCTTCTTCTTCTATACATAATTCTATAACTTCTTTAATTCTGGTTAAAACTTCTTCTATACTCTTTCCTTGTGTATAACAGCTCTTGAGCTCAGGCACTTCTGCAACATAAAAACCATCTTCATCTTTTTCTATTATTACTGTAAATTGATATTTCATTTTTTCTTCTCCCTGTGTTTTATTCTTTTACCATAACATTTTTTATTTTAAAAGGCAAATGCCTTTCACCACCTCTCCCGGGAGAAGGGTAATAATTCTTACTCCACGGGCAGATCTCCCAAGCTCTGGCACCTCTTCTTCTGAAAATCTTATAACCTTGCCAGAGCTTGCAACCACAAGAATTTCTTCTCCACCTGAAAGGCAGGCCCCTGCTGCAAGTTTACCTGTTTTTTCGTTAACTCCATGGGCTATAATCCCTTTTCCACCCCTTCCCTGCACCCGGTATGCATCAATTTTTGTTTTTTTCCCAAAGCCCTTTTCTGTGATAGTGAAAACCGCGCTTTTGCCATTACAGGAACTGAGTTTTATCACCTCATCTCCTTTCTCAAGCCTTATGCCTATCACTCCCTCTGAAGACCGTTTAGTAAGCTTCACCTCTTCTTCTTTAAATCTTAAAGAAATACCATTCTTGGTAAGAATTAAAAGAATATCTTTTCCAGTAGTAAAAATTCCATCAACAAGTTTGTCTCCCTTTTTCAGATTAATTACAAATAGTCCGCTCTTTTTAAGGTTTTTAATTTCCGAAATCTCCATCCTCTTTATAATGCCCTGAGAAGTAATTAAAGTAAGATAGCCTTCTTCTCTGCGGGCAAGTAAAAAAGCAACCTCGCCCTGAAAGTGAGGCAAGAAGTTTTTAAGGTGGGTTCCTTTAGCGGTCCTTGAAGAATAATCCAGATCCTTTACAGGAAGAGGATAAACCTTGCCTTCACTGGTAAAAATAAGCAGTTCTTCTCTGGAGTTAATTTTTATTGCACAACTTAAACTCTCCTCTCCAGAAAAGCCCTGACTCCCCTTTCCACCCCTTTTCTGAGAAGAAAAGGCATCAATTGGAAGCTTTCTGATATAACCCTCCTCACTTATCACCACAAGCACATCTTCAGAAGGTAGCTCCTCTTCCGCTATAAGACTTTCTTCCTCCTCCTCTTCAATAATTTTTGTCCGGCGCTCATCTCCATACTTTTCCTTTATCTCCTTTAGCTCTTCTTCTATAACTGTGAGAAGTGTGGGTTCATGGGTTAAAATTTTTTCATAATAAGCTATAGCCCTCTTCAGCTCCTCATACTCAAGCAAAATTTTTTCCCTTTCAAGGGCTGTAAGCCTCTGAAGCCTGAGGTTAAGAATTTCCTGAGCCTGAATAGGCGTAAAACCAAACCTTGCAATAAGCTTTTCCTTTGCCTCAGCAGGAGTCTGAGAGGCCTTAATAAGCTCAATTATTTCGTCTATATGATCAAGGGCCTTAAGGAATCCCTCAAGGATGTGAGCCCTTTCTTTTGCCTTTCTTAAATCATGCTGAGTCCTGCGAATAACAACAGTCTTTCTCCAGTTCAAAAAGTGCTGAAGAACTTCTTTAAGACTCAGAACTTCTGGTTTGCCGTTAACAAGAACCAGCATAATAATGCCAAAGCTTGTCTCAAGGGGGGTAAGCTTAAAGAGCTTTTTGGCAACTGTGTGAGGCGCGGAAGCCCAGTCTTTTTTGAGTTCAACCACTATTCTTATCCCTTCTCTGTCAGACTCATCCCTTACTTCGGAAATGCCTTCAATCTTTTTATCCTTTACAAGCTGGGCAATTTTCTCCACAATCTTTGCCTTACTCGTCTGATAGGGCACCTCAGTAAAAACAAGCCTTACTTTATCTTTCTCCTTCTCAATTGTGTACTTCGCCTTTATTCTTATACTGCCCTTGCCAGTGGTATAGGCCTTCTTAATGCCCTCTTTCCCTACTATGCAACCACCAGTAGGAAAATCAGGACCCTTTACCACTTTGAGGAGGGTCTCAACGGGTGTCTCAGGATGCCTAAGAAGGAGCAACAGGGCGTCCACCACTTCTGAAAGGTTGTGAGGCGGAATATTGGTTGCCATTCCCACTGCAATGCCTGAAGAACCATTAATAAGAAGATTTGGCACCTTGGACGGAAGCACCACAGGTTCAGAAAGAGTATTGTCGTAGTTAGGAACAAATTCCACGGTCTCTTTTTCTATGTCTGCAAGGAGCTCGTGGGCAATTCTGGCAAGCCTTGCCTCAGTGTACCTCATGGCTGCAGGAGAATCTCCGTCAATGGAGCCAAAGTTACCCTGGCCATCAACAAGGGGGTAACGCATGGTAAAGTCCTGAGCCATCCTCACAAGTGCCTCGTAAACCGGCATATCTCCGTGAGGATGATATTTACCGATGACTTCTCCCACAACCCTTGCACTCTTTTTATAGGGCTTGTTCCAGTGATTGCCCATTTCGTACATGGCGTAAAGAATACGCCGCTGAACAGGTTTTAAGCCATCTCGTACATCAGGAAGTGCCCTTCCTACAATCACACTCATAGCATAGTCAAGATACGACTCTTTTAGCTCTTCTTCTAAAGGCACTACCACTATCTCTCCCACGAGAACCTCCTCAAATTTTTCTATTTGCTTAAAAATTTTTCCATTTGCATCCGAACAAGCTTGGAAAGCTCTTTTCTTTGTTTAAGTGAATATTTTTCTGTGAGAATAGGCTTGCCTATATATACCTCAACTTCTTTTCTGTTGAGGGAAAACCAGAGCTTTCCCTTGGGAAGAATATCCCTTGTGCCTTTGATTACCACAGGGACAACCGGCACCTTTGCCTTTATTGGCACCACAAAACCAGCAGACTTAAATGGAAGAAGCTTTCCGTCAGGACTCCTCGTCCCTTCTGGAAAGATAACAAGAGAAATTCCTTGCTTCAGCTTATCCACGCAGAGTAAAAGGCTCTTTAACCCTTCCTTGGGATCCTCCCTTTCAACAGGAACATAACCCAAGGCCTTTATCCCCCAGCCAAAAAAAGGAATCTGAAAAAGGCTCCTTTTAGCAAGAAACCTTATGTTGTAAGGCTCAAGCACCTTTTCAAGCACCGGAATGTCAAGCTGGCTTTGATGATTTGCCATAAATACATAAACCCTGTCCGTAGGAAGCTCAGCCTTTTTATAAACCCTTATTTTTATCCCCAATACCATTAAAAGCCACCTGCACCAACATACTGCCCAGAAGTGCCTCCTTATCACCAAAGCCAAACTGCCCATAGTAGGCACCGTGATAAGACAATAGATCCACACTGCAAAATTTCTTAAAATTTCCTCCAGCTTTCTACCCATTTTTAATAAAAGCTCAAAAAATTTTTAAGAATCTTTACACCTTCTGGAAGGTCTGCTCTTTCAAAATCCCAAGCTTCAGGTGGCTCAGAAAATCTCTGCCAGGCAGAAAGAGAGCTTCCAATGGATTCTGGATGAAACTGTACTCCCTCAAGGGGATACTCCCTGTGTCTTATCCCCATAATTTCACCATCTTCAGCACGAGCAGTAATTTCAAACTCAGAAGGCAAAGTCTCTTCCTTTACTGCAAGAGAGTGATACCTCATGCCATAAAAAGGACTTTTTACCCCTTTAAAAACCCCTTTCCCATCATGATAAATAAGAGAAGCCTTCCCATGCATAAGTCTCTTTGCCCTAACTACTTCCCCTCCAAAGGCATAGGCAATGCTCTGGTGCCCAAGGCACACCCCAAGAATTGGCACCCTGCCTGCAAACTTTTTTATTAACTCTACAGAAATTCCTGCCTCTCTTGGTGTGCAGGGACCGGGAGAAATAACAATATAATCGGGTTTTAAAGCCTCCACCTCGTCAAGGCTTATCTTATCATTTCTGAAAACCATCAGTTCTCCCTGATAAAGTTTCTTCAACATAACACCCAGAAGTTGCACTAAGTTGTAAGTAAATGAATCGTAGTTATCTATCACAAGCACCCGTTTCATAGGAAATAACCTCTGCTAAAAAGCTCAAGTGCCTTTTTCATGCCTTTTGCCTTGTTCAGAGTTTCCTCGTATTCCTTTTCAGGGTTTGAGTCTGCCACTATCCCTGCTCCTGCCTGCAGATAAAGCCGCTTTCCCTTCTGAAATAGGGTTCTTATGGTAATGCAGAAGTCCATATTGCGAGAAAAACCAAAATAGCCCACAGCACCAGCATAAGGACCTCTTACCGTCTTTTCAAGCTCTGTGATAATTTCCATTGCCCTTATCTTAGGGGCACCAGATACCGTGCCTGCTGGAAACACCGCAGAAAAGGCATCAAACATATCCTTTCCCTCAGCAAGCCTTCCCCTTACCCCGGAGACAAGATGCATCACATGAGAATACCTCTCCACCACCATAAGCTCATTTACTTCCACACTACCATATTCACAGATCCTTCCAAGGTCATTCCTTCCAAGGTCAACAAGCATTATATGCTCGGCAAGCTCCTTTTCATCACTTTTAAGCTCTCTTTCAAGGGCAAGATCCTCTTCCTCTGTAAAACCCCTTCTCCTTGTTCCTGCAATAGGCCTTGTCTCAACCCTTCTTCCCTCAACTCTTACCAGAATTTCAGGAGAAGAACCTATGAGAATTTCTTCTCCAAACCTCAGGTAAAACATGTAAGGAGAAGGATTAATTTTCCTTAAAGCACGATAAAGATAAAAGCTTGTGTGAGGATTTAAAAGCACTTCATCCTCGCAGGAAAATCTCTGGGAAAGCACCACCTGAATAACATCTCCTGCAGAAATATAATCCTTTGCCTGTTTCACCCAGTTCAGAAACTCCTCTTTTTCTATTTCAGGGGAAAAACAAAGCTCTTTTTTTAACCCGGGGCAAGAAAAGCTACTTTCTTTTATCTTCAGGGCAACCTCGTGAACAAGATTCCTTGCCCTTTCATAAGAGAGGACTGGATCGTCTTTAATCCTGCAAAGCCCCACCACTTTTATGCTGTGCTTTAGCCTATCATAAACAAGGAGCACTTCTGGAAAGACAAAGTGCATGTCAAAAAAGCCAAGCACATCCCTTCCAGGCTTTACCCGTGGTTCAAAAAAGCTCACCATTTCATAGCTTACATATCCTACTGCACCTCCCCAAAATCTGGGAAGCTCTTTAATCTGAGGAGTTTCAAAAGAGCTTATTATTTCCTTAAGAGTAGCATAGGGTTCTCCCTCAAATTTATGAAGCCCTTCTTCGTCTTCAAGATAAATCTTTTTTCCCTTGCTTCTAAACTTCAAAAAAGGCTTTAAACCCAGAAAACTGTATCTCGCCCACTTCTCAGAGCCTTCAAGGCTCTCAAGGAGAAAAATGTGATCCTCCTCAAAGAGCTTGTAAAAAAGAGTAATAGGTGTCTCAAGATCTGCGGGAAGCTCAGTATAAATAGGAATCAGATTATAACACTCTGAGAGCCTTTTAAACTCATCAAAATCAGGCTTTAACTCAAACATTTTGATTTTACCTTTTCCAAAAGCTCCTTCAGAGGCACCTCTTCCTGCATGCTCTTTTCCATGTCTCTCAAAGTTGCCACGCCTTTTTCAAGCTCATCCTCTCCCAGAATTATCGCAAGCTTTACTCCAAGCCTGTTTGCATCCTTAAGCTGGGCTTTAAGGCTTTTTTCTTCGTAGGTGGCTTCTGTGGGAATGCCTGCTTCTCGCAGGCTTTTTGCAATTTTTAAGCCGTAAAGCCGTGCCTTCTCTCCAAGCAAAGCAAGGAAAACAAAGGGAGGCTTTAAAAAGGCAGGCTTCTCCTCTTCAAAAAGGGCAAGTGCCCATCTCTCAACACCTATGGCAAAACCAGTTGCATTGATTTCAGGGGGACCTCCAAGCTCTAAGACAAGCCCATCGTATCTTCCACCAGCACAGATAGTGTCCTGTGCCCCAAGCCCGGGCACTTTTATTTCAAAAATGGTGCGCTGATAATAATCAAGCCCCCTTACTAAGAAGGGATTTTGTTCATAGCTGACCCCAAGCTCTTTTAAACCCTTTAGGAGAGAGGAAAAATGACTTCTGCAAGCCTCACACCAGAATTCAGAAATAGGCTTAAGCCCTTTTACCACTTCCTTGCAACCTTCCTTCTTACAATCAAGGATTCTCAAGGGGTTTCTTTCAAGCCTCTGCTGACACACCTCACAGAGCCTGCTTTTTACCTTGCTAAGCTCCTTAACTAAGTATTCCCTAAAAGCAGGCCTGCAATCAGCGCATCCAAGGGAATTCACCTCAAGCACAGGGCTTATTTTTTTCGGAGAGTTAAGAATCTGCAGGGCAAGATAAATAAGCTCTGCCTCCATGAGAGGGGTTAGCTTTCCAAAAAACTCCACGCTTATTTGATAAAACTCCCTCAGTCTTCCTTTTTGGGGCCTTTCGTGGCGAAACATGGGACCAACGGTAAAAAGCTTTAAAGGCTTGGGCCTGTTAAAAAGCCCGTGCTCCACAAACATTCTGCACATTCCAGCAGTTGCCTCTGGCCTTAAAGTCACAAGCTCACCATTTCTATCCTCAAAAGTGTAGGTCTCCTTCTGCACTATGTCTGTTACCTCACCAATTGACCTTACAAAAAGCTCTGTCTTCTCCAGAATGGGAAGCTTTACCTCTTTAAATCCGTAAAGAGAAAGAACTTGCCTTGCCTTATCAATAAGATGAGCATAACAGCTAAAGTCCTCTGGAAGCCAGTCTTTAAATCCTCTAAGTGCCTTTATTTTCATTAAAACTCTAACCCCCACTTGCGATAATAGTTAAGTCCACCATTTAACACGAAAACATGCTCAAATCCCTTTGAGCTAAGAAACCTTGCTATTTCGTAAGACCTTCTGGATGTACTGCAAAGAAGGACTATTTTTTTATTTTTGGGAAGCTCGTTAACCCTTCCTCTAAATTCCTCATATCTTATGGAAATGTAATTGGCATACTTCTTTACCAGGTGCTCAGACTCCTTTGGATGCCTTACATCCACAAACATCCACTCAGCATCTCCTGACTCAAGGATTTTCAAAAACTCTTCAAGAGCAAGCACCTTATATCTTCCTTCCATCTGATTTTCTGCCACATGTGCTGTGTCGTGAATTGGGTCAAGGGCAGAGTTAAAGGGCGGAGCATAGGCAAGCTCAAGCTGAATAAGATCCTTCACTGTGGGCTTAAAAGGAAGAATGCTTGAAATAGCATGCACCCTTGCAAGGGTGCCATCTGTAAAAGGCCCTACTGCGTGAAAACCAAGCACCCTGCCTGTTGTTTTCTCATAAGTAAGTGAATAAAAGGCATACTCTGCTCCAGGATAAAAGTGGCTCCGCTCTGACTGATTGTTAAGGGCATGCCCCACATCTGAGAAGCCTTCAAACTTTGCCACTTCAGGAGTGAGTCCACAGCCTCCTATAGCCAGATCAAAGCACTTCAGAATAAATGCACCCACTGTGCCAGGGAAGGTGTCAAACTCCCCTGCAAGGTTGTTTGCAATAACTCTTCCCTGACGATTGGCAAGGGAGCCCATGGGCATAAGCACCTTTTTCCCGGTAATAAGGTGCCTTACCTCCACGCAGTCTCCACCTGCATATATGTCTGGATCAGAGGTCTGCATCCTTTCATTTACCACAATGCCACCTGTAAGCGGGGAGACAAGAAGCCCCGCCTTTTTGGCAAGCTCGCTATTTGGCTTAATTCCCGTTGCCATAAGCACAAGGTCTGCCTCATAGACTTTTCCATCTTCCATTTTTACTCCGCACACCTTTCCGTCTTTTCCTAAAATTTCTTTAATCCGTGCATTAAGAATAAGCTCTACTCCACGCTCCCTCAAGTGATTTTCCACTATTTTGGCAAGCTCAAGGGGAAGTATGCGAGGCATTACCTGGGGGAAGTACTCCAGAAGGGTAACTGGAAGGCCCCAGAGGTCTGAGAAAGCCTCTGTCATCTCAAGGCCTATAAAGCCAGCTCCTATGATAAGGGGTTTTTCCACCTCACCACGGGCAATTTTTTGCTTTATTTCAACTGCTGCCTTAAGCCCGGAGATGGTGTAAACCCCTTCCAGATCTTTTCCAGGAATGGGAAGCACCTTGGGAGATGCTCCAGTTGCTATGACCAGCTTGTCGTAAGAAAGGGTCTCTTCCTCTCCAGTGTCAAGCTTTTTTACTTTTACCACTTTGTTTTTTCTGTCTATTTCCTGAGCAAGGGTTTTTGTAAGCACAACCAGGCCTTTTGCATTTTCAAAAAAGGCTTTGTCTCTTACAGTGTGAAAGGAAGTCTCTCTAAGAGCGGTTTCCTCCGGGACATCTCCAGAGATAAAATAGGGAATCCCGCAGGCACCATAAGAAATCTCTTCGTCCCTGTCAATGAGGACTACCTCCCAATCTGGCTTCAGTCTTTTCAACCTGCAGGCAGTCTTTGCTCCACAGGCATTTGCCCCTATTACCAAAACCCTCATTTTTCTGCCCCCTTTACTTAAACTTTCAAAAATTTTAACACAAAAAAAGCCTTTTAAAAGGAAAAAATTAATGTTATAAAAAAACTTATGGGATTAATAAAAATTTTGAGTCCAGGAGTGCCCGGGTTTTCTTTTGTTAAGGAAGGGGCTGATTATTATTTAAAAAAATTAAAAAGCCTTGGAAAAGTGGAGCTTATCTTTCCCAAAATTAAAGTAAAAGGGAGCTCCCCAGAGCTAAGACTAAAAGCTGAGGAAGAGGCTTTTAGAAAACACTTAAAGACTCAAGACTATCTTATAGTGCTTGATGAAAGGGGTAAACTTTTTAAAACCCTTGAATTTACCAAACACTTAGAAAATCTTATGCTTTCTCATTCATCTATAGTGTTTTTAATTGGTGGGCCTGAAGGGGTGTCAAAGAATCTCAAAAACGAGGCAAAGGAGCTCCTTAGCCTCTCCACACTTACCCTTAATCACGAAATAGCCCTGCTCGTTTTGCTTGAGGCACTTTATCGTGGCTTTACTATCCTCAAAGGCATCCCCTATCACAGAGAGTAAATTGTTTAAAGGGTAAGTTCCTTTGCCTTAAGCTCTTCTCCTTTTTCTTTTAGTGCCTCAAGGCGGTTTAGTGCCTTTAAAAATGCCTTGAGAGAGGCTATCACTATGTCTCCATCTTTGCCGAGGCCTGCGGTCCTTAAGCCCTCTTTACTCTCTACCACCACTCCACAAATGCCCTCTGCCTCACTTCCTCCCCCAAGAGCATCTATGTGAAAATCAATGAGTTTTAAAGAAGACTCAGAATAACCAAGTGCCCTGGCAACTGCCTTAAAGGCAGCATCTATGGGGCCATTTCCTATCCCTATGGAAACCTTTTTACCCTCTTTTTTGTCCTCTATTTCCACCTGGGCAAAAGGCCTGAGAGAGCTTCCAAAAACGCTTATCACCTGTGAAGAGGTAAGGGCGTAACGGTAGGAATCTTCAAGAAAAATGTCAAGAAGAATTCCTTCAAGGTACTCGTCATCTATTTTTCTCAGCACATCTTTTACCTCGTTTCTAAACCTCTCAAACACTTCCTGGAGCACTTTATCGTCAAACTTCCAGCCCCTGCTTCTAAGTTTAAAGGCAAGGGCATGTCTTCCAGAGTGCTTTCCAAGGACAATAGCAGAACCAGTCCAACCCACATCTTCTGGATTGATGATTTCATAAGTTGTGCGTTCACAGATGACTCCGTGCTGATGGATACCAGATTCATGGGCAAAGGCATTTGCCCCAACAATGGCCTTGTTCGGCTGAATGGGCATGCCAGTGTATTGAGAGACAAGCTGGCTTGTAGGCACTATCTTGCGGGTGTCTATGTCCACCTGAAGTTCATATCCAAGTTCTTTAGAAAAAAAATCTTTCCTTGTCTTAAGGGCCATTACCACTTCTTCAAGCGCAGCATTTCCTGCTCTTTCCCCTATGCCGTTTATTGTGCCCTCTATCTGAGTGGCTCCAGCGAGGATTGCAGAAAGGGAGTTTGCCACAGCAAGCCCCAGGTCATTGTGACAGTGCACTGAAAGCCTGAGCCTTCCATTCTTTAAGTCCTCTTCATAGCCTGCATCAATGAGCTTTTCTACGAGAAAACGAATGAGCCTGAAGTACTCCTGAGGCACAGTGTATCCCACAGTGTCAGGGATGTTTATGGTGGTTGCCCCTGCTTTAACCACCTCAAGCACCACCTGGGCAAGATAATCCCAGTCACTTCTCGTTGCATCCTCTGCAGAGAACTCCACATCAGGGCAGAACTTAAGGGCAAGTTTTACGGCCTCACGAGCCATTTCAAGCACCTGGTCCCTACCTTTCTTGAGTTTGTACTTAAGATGGATGTCAGAGGTAGCAATAAAGGTGTGAATTCTGGGCTTTTCAGCCCCTTTTATAGCCTCCCAGGCAACCTCTATGTCTTTTTGATTTGCCCTGGCAAGGGCAGCAATAGTCGGGCCTTTAACCTCTTCTGCAAGCTTCTTTACCGCCTCAAAATCTCCAGGAGAGGTTATGGGAAACCCAGCCTCAATCACATCTATACCAAGCTCGGCAAGGGCCTTTCCTATCTCAAGCTTCTGTTTAAGATTGAGAGAAACTCCAGGAGACTGCTCTCCGTCTCTTAAAGTGGTATCAAAGAAGACTATCTTCGGATGCAAGGCTACCCTCCTTAGAATAAGTTTTTATATTCAAATGTTAAAAGGCTTTTTATTTTTCGCAATAGGAAGCTAAAAAATTTCTTTTATCTGTTTGTTTCAACTTTTCAACGGTTGCAAGTTCTGCAGCTACTGCTAAGGGATAGCCTGCTGGTGAAGGAGTAAGCATGGGGTGTGTTCCCATCTGAAAAGCTGACATATCCATTGCAGTCATTTTGTGAAGAAGGCAGGCACTGAGAAGATTAACGAGTTCAGCTACACTTTCTCCTCCACTTACCTGTCCTCCTATAAGCACTCCAGTATATTGATCAAAAACAAGCTTTACATGCATTTCTTTTGCTCCAGGAAGTACTGAAGGGTGTCTATCTGGAGAAGCAGTTTCTCCCACAAGGACATTAAAACCCTCTTCTATAGCCAGCCTTTCTATAAGGCCTGCTGCTGCAAAGGCTCTATTACCAATTTTCGTGGAAAATACTCCTATGGTGCCTGGATTAAAGCGCCTTTTTACATAAAGATTGGCGCCTGCCACCCTTGCCTCAGTCGCAGCCACTGAAGCAAGCCTTACAGGCACAGATTTACCATTAAAAAACGAAAACTTCTCACAACAATCACCACAGGCAAAAATATAAGGATCAGAAGTAGCCATACTCCTGTCAACCAGAACACCACCCTTTGGACCTATTTCAAGCCCTGCCTCCTTGGCAAGGCTTACCTCAGGCAAAGCCCCTGTTGATACTATAACTAAATCTGCGGGAAGAACGGTACCATCAGAAAGGTGTACCTCCTTTACAGCTCCCTTTTTTCCGGTAAATTCACCTACTTTCTTGCCTGCAAGTATCTTCACACCCATGGCTTCAAGTTCCCTCTCTGCCTCAAAACAAAACTCTTCGTCAAAAGAGGAATAGAGACAATAAGGAAGCACTTCCACTATGGTAACCTCTTTTTTTCTGTGAAGCCTTATCTGTTCTGCCAACTCTACTCCTACGAACCCTCCACCCACTATAACTACCTTTTCGGCATTCTCAAGGGCAGAATTTATCTTCAAAAGATACGGCCATTCTTTCTTTATGCAAAAAATATTCTCAAGTTCTATACCGGGAATTTTTGGAATAGCAGGCAAAGATCCTGTGGCAAGAATCAGTCTTTCATACCTCAGTTCTTCCCCTGAAGCAAGATAAACTATTCTACTTTTTCGCTCTATCTTCACGGCTTTGTCAATTTTTATTTCTATGCCACGACTATGGAGAATTGAATCTGGATTTATATTCTGCGCAGGATCTTCAAGAAGGCCGAACATATAAGGAATACCACAGGGAATAAGAGACTTTTCCACACTCCTTATCAGGAGAATCCTTTTTTTCGGATAATGTCTGCGGGCAGTTGTTGCTGCGGTAATACCTGCAGGGCCACCCCCAAGCACTATTACATCATAATACTTCATAAGATGCCTCCTTCTGGTATAATAATTTTTACTTTAACACAAAAATCATAAATTGCTAAAAAAAAGAAAAACCATGGAAAAAGGAAGACTTTTTGTGGTAGGCCTGCCCATAGGTAATCTTAAAGACATCACCCTGAGGGCAATTGAGGTGCTGAGAAAAGTAAAATATGTGGTGTGTGAGGACACAAGAAGTTTTAAAAAGCTCATTTCTCATTACGAACTTGGCAGTAAAAGGCTTTTCAGCTTTTACAGAGGAGTGGAAGGAGAAAGGGTTGAAAAAATATTGGAATTTATTTTCAAAGGTGAGGATGTTGCCCTTGTAAGTGAGGCAGGGACTCCTCTTGTTTCAGATCCTGGAGCTGTGCTTGTACGCCTTGCTCATGAAAGAGGCATTCAGATAATCCCTGTGCCAGGGCCTTCAGCCCTTTCTGCTGCTATAAGCGTGGCCGGATTTTCTCCCAGGGCAGGCTTCCTTTTCCTGGGCTTTCTTCCCAGAAAAGAAAAAGAGGCAGAAGAGCTTATAAAACTTGCTCCTCCTGCCTCAGGTATCGTGCTCTTTGAATCACCCAAAAGGATTCAAAAAACAGCAAAACTGCTTTTACGAATTCTTGGCAACAGGCCCTGTCTTCTTGCAAGAGAGCTTACCAAGATTCACGAAGAAGTCTCTCTTACTACCCTTTCGGAACTTTCCGAGAGAAGTGAGCTTAAAGGTGAGGTAACTTTGGTGATAGCTCCGGAAGAAAGCATTTTCCAGGAGGCTCAAAAAAAAAGAGAAAAGCTGAGTCTGCCTGAGCTTTTGAAAATGCTAAAGCAAAGAGGAGAAGAGCTTGTCTCAAAAGGTTTAAGCAAAAAAGAGGCAGCAAGGCTTCTTGCAGAAGAGCTCGGCCTTAAAACAGGAGAGGTTTATGAAACCCTTCTTCTCTTATTCAAAACCGAAGAATCTCAAGGCTGAAAGAATTTCCTCTCCCAGAAACTCAAAGGCTTTCCCCGGATCAAGAGGATTTACCACTATTCCGCTTTCAAACTCAAAACCTGCGTAAAAAGTAACTCTTGGAAAAATTCTTACAAAGAAGTGAAAATCTCTATCCCTGGGGGCAAGAAAAAAGAGCACATTGTAGCTTGAAAAAAATTTTTTAAAGGCCTTTACCACAGCTTTCAGAAAAAGCAGGGCTTCTTCCACTTCTTCTTTCTCAAGAAATTCAGGAGAGGGCTTGTGGGACTTAAGATGAAGCTCAAGCTCATAAGGCTGAGCCCCCTGAACAAAAAGCAACCTAAAAAACATGGATTCTTTTATCAATACTCCTTCTTTCCATTCGCCTCTACAAATAGCACACTTTTCTCCTGAAAGCTTCTCTACAAGCCTTTGTATTCTTTCCGGAACAAAGTCAAGGGCAATAAGCTGGAGATGAGAGTGCCTGATAGAAGCGCCAGCAAGCTTTCCATAATTCCTGAAAAGGCTTATCCACTTTACTTCAGGATGTTCTTTATAAATCTGGCCAATTCTTCTTTTTATTGCTTCAAAAAGGGGGCGAAGATCCACTTCGTCCCAGTCTTTTAAGTGTTCCGGGGTATCCACAATTACATCGTGGATTTTCCAGATTTTAAACTTATTGGGAAAAATTCTTACCTGCCATCTCCCAGAGGTATTAGTAATTCTTAAGTGTTCGGAAGGAGTAAGGTGTTCGTTTCCAGGACAAAAAGGGCAGTTTTTTAATTCTTCAGGAGATGGTGGAGGCTCTTCGTAGCTATACTGATGAGGCCTTTTTGCCCTCTCAGGACTGATTATCACGGGAGTTCCCAGAAGATAGTCTCTACCAAGTCTCATGTTTCTCTCCTTAAAATCCTTTCCGGATACTCCTTCAAAAAGGCATCAATCTCTTTAAAAAACTCCTCAACCAATTTTTCCTCCGGCACCTTCTTTATTACCTTCCCTCTTTTAAAAATAAAACCAAATCTTTTCCCTCCTGCAATGCCAAGATCTGCATGTTTTGCCTCACCAGGGCCATTTACCACGCATCCCATTACTGCAAGGCTTATATCTGCTTTAAGCTTTCTTGCCCGAGCTTCAACCTCCCTGTAAAGCTTCATCAAATCTATTTCACACCTTCCACAGGTGGGGCAGGAAACAATATCTGGATGAAGTCTTCTCAAACCAAGGTCTTTAAGTATCTCATAAGCTACATATATCTCTTCCACAGGATCTGCTGTAAGGGAAACCCTTATGGTATCTCCTATCCCTTTCAGCAAAAGCAGAGTAAGTGCCATGGTATTTTTTATGGTGCCTGGAATAAGTCCTCCTGCTTCGGTAACGCCGATATGCAAAGGAAAGTCACTTTTTTCTGAAAAAAGCTCACAGGCCCTTACAGTATGCCACCAGTTTGAAGACTTAAGAGAAACCTTTATGTTTTGATAATCAAACTCTTCTGCAATAAGCCGTGTCCACTTAAGGGCGCTTTCAACCATTGCCTCTGGAGAAGGCCATCCGTACTTTCCAAGCACTTCTTTTTCAAGGGAACCTGCATTTATCCCTATCCTTATGCAAACTCCGTAATCCCGGCACAGATCAACCAGGCGTTTAAGGTGCTCTTTCTTTTTAAAAGTGCCTGGATTTATGCGAATTCCCTTTACTCCGTTTTTAATTGCCGTCTCTCCAAGAAGCGTGGCAAAGTGAAGATCTGCAATTACTGGAAGAGGACTATGAGAAGTGATCTCTTTTAAAGCATCAGCAGCTTTTTCGTCAGGCACAGCCACCCTTACTATTTCACATCCTGCCTCTGCAAGCCTTTCAATCTGGGCCAGAGTGGCCTTAACATCCCGGGTATCAGTGTTTGTCATACTCTGCACCCGAATGGGATTCTCTCCTCCTATGCCCACCTCTCCTACAAAAACCTCTCTTGTTTTTCTCCTTTTGATTTCGGGATACATCATGTTTACCTCAAAAAGTTTAGGTATTAGTTTATCCTTGGAAGTTCAGGATTTCAAGCTCTGGCATTAAGAAGTAGATAGGAGTTTATGTGACCTCTAATATAGCCTTCCAGATGAGCCTCCCCTGTGGGCGAATTATCCCCTTTACAGGCTCAAAAAATAAAATATTCTCTTCCACCCAAAAGAAAACTTTTTTTAACTCCTCTCCTACTTCCTGTCTTTTAATTTCTTTTTTTTCTTTAAATTTCAAAAGAAACCTCCAGAGCCTTTTTCCATCTTCTATCTCGGGAAGCTTTACATACTTTATCCACTCAAGCCTGCCTACTTCTCTCTCTAAAAGGTTAATCACTGCTTCTTTTTCAGATATGCCTTGTTTCTTTTCTTCCAAAAGAAGAACCATATCTCCAACTTTTCCCCCTATGTGGTCCCAGATTAGCTCTTTTTCTTTAAATCCAAAGGCTTCATAAAGTTTAAATGCTTCTTCTTTTTCAAGGTCGTCAACCAAAAACCCTTTTGCCCTTCCTTGAAGATGGGCATTTTTATAAATTTCTTCCATAAAAAGGCAATCACTTGTTGCACAAAGACAATGGCAAAGATGGGTTTCTTTAGTCAAACGCACTAAAAAGTTAAACAGGCTTGAAAGCACAGGTCTTCCTGCTGTGTTTACTACCTCCTTTATCACCTGAAGCTCATCAAGGACAAATACCACTTTCTTTCCACTGTTTTTTATTTCTCCAAAATACTCTTCTAAAAAACTATAAATATCTTCTACCTTATCCTTACTTCTAAAAAGGACCTCAAAAATGCTTTCTGGAATAGGAATCCCTTTTAACA
>Ga0256842_1001197_pt1 | contig 21354 bp, 21 predicted proteins | sample 4559240metaG_FD_185973 | JGI IMG/M metagenome (GOLD analysis project Ga0256842, IMG submission 185973) | Hydrothermal vent microbial communities from Guaymas Basin, Mexico - 4559-240 | ecosystem: Environmental > Aquatic > Marine > Hydrothermal vents | place: Mexico: Guaymas Basin | collected... | reverse complement strand
AGGATTCAAATAGGTTAAATATTATCCGTTGTCAACGGAGAGGTGTCCGAGTTGGCCGAAGGAGCACGATTGGAAATCGTGTGTACCGGAAATACCGGTACCGAGGGTTCGAATCCCTCCCTCTCCGTTAAAGATACATATCTTGCAAGACAAGGCCTGATTTTATTTTAAGGAGCCAGACGGCAGGGGCGCTGTGAACCCCGTCAGGCCCGAAAGGGAGCAGCGGTAGCAGGTCTGCCTCTGGGTGTCTGGTTCCTTAAAAAGGGGACACAAAAGAGTGTCCCCTTTTTTTGTATGTTATTCATTAGACATATAACCTGTTGTTTGATACTTCTTAAAAACCTTGTGGAGATAGGTTTTTTGTAGTTTGCTAAGTTAAGAAAATGTTCTATGAGGAGATTTCAACATGTTAGATCTTAAATTCATTCAGAAAAATCCAGAAAAGGTACAAGAGGCCTTAAGAAAAAGAAGGGTGGATCTAAATATACAAGATTTTTTGGCTCTAGACGAAAAAAGAAGGTCTATTATTCAAGAAGTAGAAGCTCTGCGCAGGCAGCTCAATGCCCAATCTAAAGAGGTGGCAAAATTAAAATCAAAGGGAGAAGATGCATCCAATCTTGTGGATGAGTTATCAAAGATATCTGATAAGATTAAAAAATTAGAAAAGGAAAAAAAGCAAATTGAAAAAGAACTGTTTGACTTTAGAGCCAGAATTCCCAATATTTTAGCGCCCGATGTGCCAGAAGGAGATGATGAAAAAGATAATGTAGAGATAAAAAAATGGGGTGAAAAACCAAATTTTGATTTTGAGCCCCTACCCCATTGGGATATAGGGACAAAGCTTAAAGGTCTTGATTTTGAAAGGGCAGCCAAACTGGCTGGTTCCAGATTTGCCTTATATTTTTCATGGGCAGCGAGGCTTGAAAGGGCTTTGATAAATTTTATGTTAGATGTACATACAAGAGAGCATGGTTATGTGGAAGTGCTGCCACCATTCATTGTAAATTCACAGACAATGTTTGGCACTGGGCAATTGCCTAAATTTGAGGAAGATCTTTTCAAACTTGAAGGATGGGACTATTACTTGATTCCAACAGCTGAGGTGCCTGTTACAAATATTCATAGTAATGAAGTGTTAAAAGAAGAAGATTTGCCCATTGCATATACAGCCTATACACCATGTTTTAGGTCTGAGGCAGGATCTTATGGTAAGGATACAAGGGGGCTTATTAGGCAACATCAATTTAACAAGGTGGAGCTTGTTAGATTTGCACATCCAGATAAATCATATGATGAACTTGAATTATTACTCTCACATGCTGAGACCATTTTACAAAGGCTTGGTCTTCATTACAGGGTAGTGGTATTATGTTCTGGCGACCTTGGATTTTCGGCAGCAAAGACATATGATATAGAAGTTTGGCTACCAGGACAAAATGCATATAGAGAAATCTCATCATGTTCCAATTTTGAAGACTTTCAGGCAAGAAGGGCAAATATAAAATTCCAACCAAAAAATTCAAAGAAAAAAGAGTTTGTTCATACCTTAAATGGTTCTGGATTGGCAGTTGGGAGATGTCTTGTGGCTATTCTTGAGAATTATCAGCAAAAGGATGGATCTGTCAGAATACCTGATGCATTAGTTCCATATATGGATGGAGTTTCAATAATAAAACCTTAAAGTTTTTGTTTTGGAGGGGCAAAGATAAAAATGAGGATAAAAAATTTTATCTTAGATAGAGATGGAACTATAATTGAAGAAAAACAATATTTAAAGGATCCTAAAGAGGTTCAACTACTTCCTAATACCACAAAGGCATTGAAAATACTTCAAGATAGAGGTATTGAACTGTTTATTGTAACAAATCAATCAGGTATTGGAAGGGGCTATTTTACTATAGAAGATTTTTATAATGTTCAAAGTAAATTAATCAGACTTTTGATGGAATATAAAATTACAATAAAAGATACATTATTTTGTCCTCATAAACCTGATGATCTATGTTTTTGTAGAAAACCACGACCTGGTATGTGGTTAAGTCTTAGAGAAAAATATAATTTAAATCCTTTAGAAACTATAGTTGTAGGAGATAAAATTTCAGATATCTTGTTTGGGATCAATTCCAAAATAGGCTACAATGCACTAGTACTCACAGGATATGGTAAAAAATATAGACAAATCTATGGAGATTTTTTTATTGATTTTGTTGCCAATGACCTTTTACAACTTGTTGAAATCTTAGATAGAGATGGATATTTATAATGCAAAAGATAAAATATAAATCATCTTGGTATTATTTAAAAAGGAGTTATGATTATTTTAGACCATATATTTTCAATGTTATAATATCAGTTATAGCAATGGGCATAGTTGCCCTTTGTACTTCTTATTCTGCATATCTTGTTCAACCAGCCTTGGATAGAATATTTATTGAAAAGAATATACATGCCTTAAAAACAATTCCACCACTTATAATAGCTGTATTTGGGGTTAAAGGATTTTTTAGAGTTATACAAAGTTATCAGATGCAATATTGTGCAATGAAGGTTCTGGAGAAGTTGAGAAATGATTTATATGCCAAGATTGTAAGGCTTCCTATGGTCTTTTTTGAAGAAAATAGGGTTGGCATGTTAATGTCAAGAATAATAAATGATGTAAATCTCATTCGTCAGAGTATCCCAGAGATAGTTAATTTAATAAAGGAAATATTTACAGTAATTGGATTGATCTTTGTTGCATTTTATAGAAATGCATTTCTTGCAACCTGGGCAATAGTTATATTGCCCATTGCCTTTTATCCTATAGTGTATTTTGGGAGAAAGTTAAGAAAACTTGGCAGAAGGAATCAGGAAAAGATATCTGATATATCTAATATCTTGCAAGAGATTTTTAGTGGTATAAAATTGGTTAAGGCATTTACAACAGAAAAAAAAGAGATAGAAAAATTTAATACTCAAAATAGGAAGCTCATTAAAATCGCATTAAGAAGTATTTTTTATAATTCCTTGTCTTCTCCAGTTATGGAATTTATTGGCTCATTAGGAGTAGGACTTGTAATATGGTACGGGGGAAAAGAAGTCATTGCTGGGCATTCTACACCAGGTACTTTTTTCTCGTTTTTAACAGCTGTGTTTATGTTATATGAACCAATAAAAAGATTGAATAAATCAAACATGGTTATACAAAGGGCTATAGCAGGTGCAGAAAGGGTATTTGAGGTGTTGGACTCCCGTGAGTTGGATGTGGAAACAGAAGGAAAGGTGGTTCTCAAACCACCTTTTAAAGAATTAAGATTTGAAAATGTATTTTTCAAATATTCTACAACCAATGATTGGGCCTTGGAAAATATAAATCTAAATGTAAGGGCTGGAGAAAAATTAGCAATAGTTGGGCCAAGTGGTGCAGGGAAAACAACTTTAATAACCCTTATTCCTAGATTTTATGATGTCACTAAGGGAAAGGTTGTTATTAATGGACATGATGTGCGGGACTATACTTTGTATAGTTTGAGGAGATTTATTGGAATTGTATCTCAAGAAACAATATTATTTAATATGTCTGTTAGGGATAATATTACTTATGGTATTGAAGATGTCAGTGATGAAGATGTTATAGAAGTAGCTAAAATGGCCCATGCCCATGAATTTATAACTAATTTGCCAGATGGATATGATACAATAGTTGGTGAGAGAGGTGTAAAATTATCTGGTGGGCAAAAACAGAGGATAACCATTGCGAGGGCCCTTTTAAAGAATCCTCCCCTTCTTATTTTAGATGAAGCTACAAGTTCCTTAGATACTGAGTCAGAAAAGATAGTTCAAAGTGCATTAGATAATCTAATGAAAAATAGGACAACTATAATTATTGCTCATAGACTGTCCACTGTTTTGTCATCTGATAGAATTGTAGTTATGGAAAAAGGAAAAATTATAGATATAGGACCACACAAGGTACTTTTAACACGTTGTGATCTATATAAAAAGTTATATGAGTTGCAATTTAGAGAAGAATAAAAATATTTTAAAAGTAATTTTATTTTTAGTCATCTTTCTTATTTTAGATCTTACATTATATGCTGCACCTTCTGCACTTTTTTTTAAAAAAAACATAAAAACATCGCATAAAAAAAAATATATAAAATATAGAGTAAAAAAAGAAGATTATTTATATAAGATTTTAAGAAAAATAAATATACCTTACGAATATTTCCCTGTCTTTATAAAAGAGATAAAAAGGATTAATTCACATATAAAAAACGTAAACCAAATATATGCTGGGCAGGTATTGAAAATCCCAGTTATAGTAGATAATGAAGATTATATAACTGAATGTCCAGATCATAAGTCATTAAAAGATATTGATATTACGCTTTTGCTTTTAAAGAAATTGGGTTTTAAACCATATAAATCAGATTTGATTTATCCCTGTAAAGATGGTAAATGGTTGCTTATTGATGGAGAGAAAAATCCTATAATAGTTTCACCAGATGGGAAAAAAATAGTCATTACAAAAGAGGACAAATTTAGACAAATTTATGACAATAATTTAAATATATATTTTTGTCATGTAGTAAATATTTCTCCATATAGTGTATTAAAAGAAATCGAAAAAATAGAAAAAGATATTAAGGTATGGGAGAAGGGCAGTAACTTGATAATAGATTTAGAAGATTTTGTCTTAGAGGTAAATGCAGATGTAGTTGTTATAAAACAAGATGATGATAAGACCAAAAAATACTATTTGTTTTATTTAACTTCTCAAAAAGATAATTATAAAGATAAGTTAATAGAATATTTTTTAATTAATTATGACATTTATATATATAATTTATCTAAAGATAAAAAAGAATTTTTACTTCCAGATCATGTAGCGAGTCATATTTATATCCCCTCTGTGTATAATAATTTAGAATCTCAAGTACTTAATAATTTGTCAAAACAAAAATTAAAGATAATAAATTTGACTTTTAAAAATGATTGTCATTTATATATAAGGGTTCACAAGATTATTCATTCAAATAACGAGATTTATCTTGTTGATAAGAAAAAGTCAATTCTTGTGCCAATTTTGAGGGTTTATGGTTACGAGGCTTTTACCTATTAAATTAAAAATAAAAGGAATTAATATGAGTATAAAAAAAATCATAATTATCCTATTATTAATGTTATTTTTTTTGGGTTCTGTATATGCAGGATCTACTAAAAAGGTTTCAGTCTTATATGTAAAGATTTCAGGTACCATAAATCCAGTGCAACTGGATCTGCTCAAAGAAGGTCTAAGTTATGCTGAGTCCAATAATTTTGATATAATAATGATAGGTCTCAATACCCCAGGTGGTTTGGCCAAGACCATGAGGGATATGGTACAGGTTATCTTGAACTCTAACTTGCCTGTGGTTGTATGGGTTGGTCCAAAAGGTGCCCAAGCTGCTTCTGCAGGCGTATTTTTAGTAGCTGCAGCGGACATTGCTGCTATGGCTCCACATACATCTATTGGCTCTGCATCTCCAGTTGCAATAGGGGGAAAAGATGTGCCTGAGACTATGCAAAAGAAAATAAAAAATGATTTGATGAGTTTGATAAGATCTATGACAAGGTCAAAAAATAGGAATTATCTTTGGTATGAAAGGGCTATTGAAGAATCTGCATCTCTAAGTGCTGAAGAAGCAGTTATAAATAAGGTTGTTGACTTAATCGCAGTAAGCCCTCATGATTTAATGGTTCAGCTTGGGAAAAGAGGAATCTTTTTAGAGAACAGCGTTGTCAAATTTTCTGAGGATGAATTTTCAATAAAAGAATTTGAGCCATCACTTAGATATAAATTTTTGGCATGGCTTCTAAATCCTGAAATCGCTTATCTACTTCTATTAGGGGGAGTAGCAGGACTATTTTTTGAACTCTCCCATCCTGGAGTTATATTTCCTGGAGTATTTGGTGGAATATGTCTGCTTATGGCCCTTTATGCCCTATCAATTCTGCCTACTAATGTAGCTGGACTACTCCTGATCCTTTTTGGTTTGGTACTTTTTATACTTGAGCTAAAGATAGTCAGCTATGGACTTCTCACTGTTGGAGGTTTAATTTGCATGTTTTTTGGATCAATTATATTATTTAGATTTGAGAGGGGAGTAGAACCTATACCTCTTTCTACTATTTTGCCTTCCTTGATTATAATTGGGCTTTTGGTTTTAATGGTTATGTATCTTGTTACGAAAGTTCAATTAAAACCCAAGACACTTGGCATAGAGGGGATGATTGGAAGTTTGGGTGAGGTAATAGAATGGTCTGAGAATAGAGGTAAGGTCAAGATTAGAGGAGAGATATGGAATGCTGAGACAACAAGAGGAAACACCAATCTAGAAAAAGGAACTAAGGTTAAGGTAGTGGGAAATATAGGATTAACATTAATTGTTGAACCCCAAAATTAAGGAGGAACAATATGTTTTCAATATTGCCAATTATAATAATAATTGCATTGTTTTTGCTTTCAGCTATCAAAGTTGTAAATGAGTATGAAAGGGCAGTTATATTTAGGTTAGGTAGGATTTTAAAAGCAAAAGGACCTGGTTTGATCATACTTATTCCAGTTGTGGATAAAATGATTAAGGTCTCTCTAAGAATAGTTACCTTGGATGTGCCTTCCCAGGACGTTATTACACGGGATAATGTGAGTGTTAAAATCAATGCAGTGGTGTATTTTAGGGTTGTTGACCCTGTAAAGGCAGTATTAGAAGTAGAAGACTTCATGTTTGCCACAACCCAACTTGCCCAGACCACCTTGAGATCAGTTTGTGGCTCTGTGGAACTTGATGAAATCTTAACCCATAGGGAGAAAATCAATTCCCAGATCCAGGGAATCTTAGATGAACATACAGACCCGTGGGGGATTAAGGTGACAAATGTTGAATTAAAACATATAGATTTGCCCCAGGATATGCAAAGGGCTATGGCAAGACAAGCAGAGGCGGAAAGAGAGCGTAGATACAAGATAATTAGTGCAGAAGGTGAATATCAAGCAGCAGAGAAATTGGCGCAAGCAGCTGAAATCATAGCCCAAAATCCTATGGCATTGCAACTTAGATATTTGCAGACCTTAAGGGAGATGTCTTATGATGCGAATGCAAAGACTATAATTCCCCTTCCAATAGACCTTTACAAAGATTTAATACCTAAATTTACTGGGGTTGAACACGGTGTTGAAATAAAGAAAAAATAGGTTTAAATAGGTTTTGTTGTGTTATATTTATAATGATTGACAAAATAGAGATTGATTCATATGTGAAAGAGTAAGTGTTTGTAATTAGAAAAAGGAGGAGGAAAGTTTATGAGTAAGGTAGAAAAAAGATATTGTCCTTATTGTCATGAGGAAATGGAATATTGGCTTGCTCCACCAGAGACATGTTGGGGCTATATTTATGTATGCTGGAATAACAACTGTCCATATTACAGAAATTCTTCTGATAATATCTTAAATAAAGGTGAAGATCAGAGGCATTATGGGGCAAGGTATGGAGAAGATCCCTTAAATAACTATCATCCAATAAGTGTTCTTGCTTATAATCCTTTTGCTAAGTTAGAAGAATAGTTTTAAGAAAGATGGCCTGTATGTAAGCAGGCCTTTTTAAGCATGTCAAAGTTATATACCATTAAGGAATTATCTAAAGAACTTAAGATCCCTGAAAGCACATTAAGGTATTATAGGGACAGGTTTGAAGAATTCATCCCTACAGTTGGCAAGGGAAGAAAAAGGAGATATAAGGAAGAAGCTATTGATGTATTTAAATTGATCATTGAAGGATATGAACAAGATTTAAATTTTAGGCAAATAAAAGATAAGTTAATTAAAAAATTATCTGTTTCTGAAGGATCTAGTACTAAAGAGAGTGATGATATAAAAAATGTATTAATAGAGAAACAGAACGAAATTATAAGACTTCTTATTGAATATATTAATGAAAAGGATGAGCTAAAAAGGGAAATTAAATTGCTTAAACATAAAATTGCAAAGATGGAAGAGATTTTGGTGCGTTTGATTAAGGATTATAAGTCTTTTAAAAAGGGTTTAATAGAAAAATCAAAGCAAGATGTAATAGACATATAAAGGAGGGTGATAATGTACAAAGAAGCTGAACTAAAAAAAATAATTGAAGAGATTGAACCTATTAATAGTGATATAGTGGCAAAGGCAAAGGAGCATACTGCACAGCTAGTTATGCCCCCAAGGGCACTTGGCAGATTGCATGATATCTCTGAGAGGATTTGTGGAATTCAAAATACCTTAACACCTGATGTTTCTAAAAAAAGTGTCATTGTTTTTGCAGGAGATCATGGAGTGGTTGAAGAAGGTATCTCTGCCTTTCCTCAAGTGGTTACCTTGGAGATGATAAGGTGTTTTATAAAAGGTGGTGCAGGGATTAATGCAATTTCCAGATTTGTGAAAGCAGATGTTTTAGTGGTTGATATGGGTATAGTTCCTGATTTTGTCCCAGCAAATGAGAATGAGGCACAAATTTTTAGAAATCTAAAGGTTGCAAAAGGTACAAATAATCTTGCGAAAGGTCCAGCAATGACCAGAGAACAGGCAGTTGAGGCTATTTTAAAGGGATATCAAGTTGCTAAAGAGGCAATTGATGCTGGGGCTAAGATAATTGGTACTGGAGATATGGGGATTGGGAATACAACACCATCTTCAGCTATTGGATGTGTTTTAACCAAAGAGACTGCTGAGACAATGGTTGGACCAGGCACAGGTATAGATAGCGAGGGAATCAAGAAAAAGGTTTTGGCAGTAAAAAGGGGGCTTGAGGTTAATAATCCTGATCCAAAAGATGGAATTGATATCTTAGCAAAGGTAGGTGGTTTTGAGATTGGTGGAATAGCTGGGTGCATACTCGCATGTGCTCACAATAAGATTCCTGTGATGATAGATGGTGTTATTTCAACTGCTGGGGCATTGATAGCCCATACATTAAATCCCCTAACAGCACAATATATGTTTGCAGGCCACCGTTCTGAAGAACCTGGACATAAGATTATGTTAAAATACTTAGGGCTAAATCCTATTTTAGATTTGGGGATGAGGCTTGGAGAAGGTACTGGTGGTGCCTTGGCTATGAATATAGTGGATGCTGCATGTCATGTTTTTACAGAAGTGATGACCTTTGATCAGGCTTGTGTGTCTGAAAAAGAAAAGTAAGATGGCGAAGATTGATATAAAAAATCATTTGAAGTTGTATTTAGTTATAAGTAGAGCAGCCTGTGGAAAGAGAGATATTTTTGAAGTATTGCATAGTGCAATAAGAGGGGGCGTTACTCTAGTTCAATTAAGAGAGAAACATATAGATGCAAGGGAATATGTTGCATTGGCAAAAAAAGTAAAAAGTTTTTTGGATAAATATAATATACCTCTAATTGTAAATGATAGGGTAGATGTGGCTCTGGTCTCAGGTGCTCATGGCGTGCATGTTGGGCAAGAAGACATTCACCCTACAGATGTAAGAAGAATTGCTGGAAATGATTTTATAATAGGTTTAAGTGTGAATACCCCCGAGCATGCTTATGAAGCAAATGAGCTGGATATAGACTATGTTGGTATAGGTCCTGTATTTCCTACAACCACAAAGAAAGATCCAAAACCTACCTTATTTATAGATGGTCTTAAACAGATTTTAAACATAGTTAAAAAACCAGCAGTTGGAATAGGTGGAATAACTGAAGATAATTGTTATGATGTGGTGTTTGCAGGAGCTGAAGGTGTGGCTGTTGTATCTGCAATTTGCAGCTCCAAGGATCCTTATATAACAGCTTTTAATATGAAGCAAAAAATAGATAAGGCTATTTATAAATCTCGTTTAAAAAACTCATACAAAGAGAGATAAAATTTTCTTTTACTACATCAAATGGTCCTTGATTTTTAAAAACAATCTTGTTTTTTGCTTCAAATTCAAGATGAAATCTTTCAAGCCTTTTTTTTATCATATCTTTATCTTCTCTATTTCTTTTTTTAAGTCTTTTATAAACAGAATTGAAATCAGCAGTTATAAAAATTGTATAGACATCTTTGAAATTTTCCTCAAAAAATTTTATAACAGTCCTGGATACAGATAAAAAATTTACACAATGATCCTTTATTTTGTATTTAGGGATTCCATACAAATATCCAAAACTTTCCCACCAGATCAAAAAAAATCCACTTTGTTTTAAAGTATTAAAGCCTTCTCTACATACATAATAGTTTTGTTCAAAAGAATCTGGCATCCTTGTTATGTATCTAGTAACAAAATTCATAAACTTGTTTTCTTTAAAATAGTTTTTAGCAGCAGATATAAGAGAATCCTTGCCAACACCACTTGGACCACATATGAGCACTATTTTCCCCTGTTTCATAAATCATTCCTGGCCAGATTTATCTCTAAAAAAATAATTTTTTCTATTTTTTGAATGTTAAAAAGTAGGATAACATAAATTGAGTTAGTTCATTAACCTTAAGTCTCTGTATCTATTAATTGCAGCCATTATCTCATATTTTCTTGGCATAGCTAGAGAACCTGGATGGCCATTTGAGAATGGGACTAATATTTCAAGACCTTTTTCTTCTATCTCATTTATTATACTATCTACAATATCACTTATAGCATTTTTATTTTTTAGATATTTTTTATCTATGATTTTAAAAAATTGTGCAATAGAATTGGTCTGGGATTTATCAACTAGCTGTTCCACAAAAAAAAGATCAATATTGGTCTTGCCTATTGATATAGTTGAAAGTCCTCTTGCCTTTATTTTGTCTTTTTCTCTTATTTTAAATGATCCTGGTCCAATGATCCTTTTTTTAGGTAGATTAATTGGCTCTAATGTTTCTTTTTCTCTGCAATTTTTTATAGATTGAGCAATTTCTTTTGCTTGTTTTGTAACATCAACTACTTGGTATTCTTTTAACATTATTACATTGTCTGCCACATCAAAATAGTCTCCGCTGCCACCAAGCACTAATATTGTTGATATACCAAATTTTTCATATAACTCTCTAACCCTGTCTACAAATGGGGTAATGGGTTCCCATCTTTTGGCCACAAGCCTCTGCATTCTCCCATCTCTAATCATGAAATTTGTGGCGCACGTATCTTCATCCATTAAAAGCAATGATGTACCTGCCTCAATTGCCTCTATTATATTTGCAGCCTGGGATGTGCTACCACTTGCATTCTGGGTAGAGAAATTTTTTGTATCTATATTGCTAGGTAGTTTTGAGATAAAAGGGGAGATGTCAACCCCAGTGACACATCTGCCATCTTCAGATCTGATCTTGACTGCATCTTTAACAGTTATTACGAATTCTCTTCCATCTCCTGGTATGTGATTATATACACCTCGCTCGATTGCCCTGAGTAAAGTTGATTTGCCGTGAAAACCACCACCAACAATCAAGGTAATTCCTTTAGGAATACCCATTCCCTTTATTTTTCCTGAATATGGAAGATCTATCTCCATTTCCAAAGAACAAGGCGAGATAAATCTTTTTGCAGTGAGAAGCGGTCTGTCACTGATTCCACTCTCTCTAGGAAGTATTGATCCATTGGCAATAAATGCAACCAAATTTAGCTCACTCAATCTTTCCCTTAAAATATCTTGATCTTCATTAATATACACAAATCTTTCAATTTCACTTTTATCCAGATTTTTATATAATAGGCTGGAATTAATTATTTTGGGAAGCACGTGAAAAAAGATGTGCTTTGCCTCTTTTGAGACAATCTTTCTGCCATGGGCAGGAAGTCCTATATAGAGCCGCACCTCTAATTTTCCCTTATCAATCTTAACAGATGTCCTCTCAATTATCTCCTGTGCCCCACAGTCAATCTCTATTAATCCACTTGAACCTGTCCCTCTTTTTTTTAGAAAACTTTGAGATGCGGTTTTAAATTTTCTTGCAATAAGATCCTCAAGCGCAATCTTTCTTGATTTTGTATTAAAAAGTTCCTGTGGGAAGCTTGAGTTATCCTGTGGCATAATAATCCGCACCTTAGAAGGAGGGGCAAAAGGGTCACTTTGGGCATGGTCAATGGAGAGGATATAGCTCCCCATGTGATATTTGCCCTGAATATCTTTGTATGCCTTATAACCTCTTCCATCAATCCTATTTAATATATCTAGAAGTTCCTGTGATCTTTTCATTTTTTCTCCACTAAATATTCTTCCAAGGGATATAAGTTGGAGTCTTGTTTTGGTGGTAATAATTTTTTAAATCTCTTTTTATTTAAAGCAAATAAAGCGCTTTCATCTTCAAATATATCACCCATTTCCTCTTCGATCTTTTCAGGATCTTCTCCAGCCTCCATACGTTTTAAGGCCTCTTCCATTGCATCCCCCATTTTTAACCCAGTTGTTTCAAACATCTTTTTCATCAGTTTTGCAATTTCTCTGGGATTGTCTTCATCTATTTTATCAGCTTCATTTGCAAGAGACATAAATGCCTTTTCTAATTTTGATTCATCTACATTTTCTAATAACTTTGACAATGGATCATCAGGGGAATCATCGTCTCTATCTTTTTGTGAAGAAGATATAACAGAAAAGATTGACAACTTTCTTATCATATTTTTGCCCTTGCATCTTGGGCAATAGGGTGTGCCTTCTGTGTTTATGCGTTTGGATAGAAAATTGAATATCATATGGCAATCAGGACAATAGAACTCATAGACTGGCATATATCACCTCCTTACGTTACAGCCTCCTTTCCCAATTGCACTGCTTTCAAGTTTATTTCATGAATTTTGGGAGGAAGATATTTTTTGATACCGTTTTGGAGATCTTCTATTGTAAAAGGTGACACATTAGCTGCACAAAATGCGCCGAGTAAAACCATATTGGCACACTTGGTTGTACCTGCCTTTTTTGCAAGCTCTATGCAAGGCAGTTTAATTGATTTTTTGGCACAATTATTTATCTTTTGATCCAATTCATCAAAATCTGGATATTTTTCTTGACCAGTTGATACACCAACAGGATATATGGGATCTGAGTTCCATATTATAGTTGTGCCTTTTTTTGCATATTTTAAGGACCTTAGGGTCTCCAGTGGCTCAAAGCCAAGTAAAATATCTGCTTCTCCAACATCAATTTTAGGGCTTAAATATCCACCTAACAAAAGAGTGGATTCAACAATTCCCCCCCTTTGCGCCATTCCATGAATCTCTCCAGCAGTTACTGGAATGTCTTTATCTAAGGCAATTAATGCCATTAGGTTTGTGGCAGTGAGCGTTCCCTGTCCTCCAACCCCTGCAAAAAATATCCTCAATTTTTCCATTAATTTTGCTCCTTTTTCTTTACCTTAATGGATTTTGTTATCTGGGTACAGAACATACACCCTGAACATATGCTTTCATCTATTAAAATTTTATCATCTTTTCTGTAAAATGCAGGGCACGCAAGCTCATATAGACATCTCTCAACTTCCTCACTTTGTTCAGCAACATATGCAACAGTTCGCTGTTTTTTCTTAAGTACCCTTTGTGCCAATAGTGTGCATGGTTGTTTTGCAATTATTACTCGCACACCACTTAGGTCTTTAACTTCTTTCAATACCTCAAGCGTCTTATTCAAGTTCAATGGGTTAATAGTCTTAACATATTCCACACCGCATGCTTTAACTATTGCTTCAATATCAACTCGTTTATTATTTGATCCAAAGATAGTGGACTCAACCCCTGGATGTGGTTGATGACCAGTCATAGCAGTGGTTTCATTGTTCAAGATAATCACTATTAGATCGTGGTTGTTGTGTACTGCATTTATTAGGCCTGTGATGCCTGAGTGAAAAAAGGTAGAATCTCCAATATATCCTATAACTGTCTTGCCACTTGCTTTTGCCATTCCAGAACCACCAGATATGGATGATCCCATGCAAAAGAGGAAATCACATGCCCTGTGTGGAGGGAGAAAGCCAAGGGTATAGCAGCCAATATCTGTAGCATAAATGGCATCATCACCAAATATCTTTCTAACTGAGTAATATACAGCCCTATGAGGACACCCTGGACATAGGTTTGGTGGCCTTCCTGGTAGATCTTCTGGAGTTTCACATGAGCCTTTTGGTGTGTATCTTTTTGCTAAAAATTTAGCCACCGCCTTTTCTATCTTGGTAGTGGAATACTCAAACAACCTTGTTAGATTGTCATCTTTGCCAACTACCTTTGTGGTAAGATTATATTTTTGACAAATGATTCTCACTTCATTTTCTAAAATAGGCTCAAGCTCTTCCAATACCAATACTTCCTCAACACTTTTTAAAAATTTCAAAATAAGCCCTTCTGGAACAGGATAAGTGATTCCAAGTTCTAATAACGAGATATCCTCTTCAATCCCAAGATCTGCGATCACATCCTTTATGTATGCCCTTGAGATTCCAGAGGCAATTATTCCCCTTCTGGTTTTTAGGCTCATCTTATTAAAGGGGTGTGCTTCAATCTCTTTTTGAATTTGTTCTAAATTTTTTAGCAAAATAGGATGGCGCATTCTTGCTATTGCTGGAAGGGGAACAAACCTAAAGGGATCTCTTTCAAAATTAGGCTTTGGGATAGAAAGTTTTTCCCCAAATATTACTTGACTCCGCAAGTGGTTTATCCTTGTTGTGGTTCTTAGCATTACAGGTTGTTGCCATTTTCTTGATAGTATAAGGGCCTCTTTTGTATAATCCTTTGCTTCTTGTGCAGTAGATGGTTCAAAACATGGAAGGCCAGCAAGCCTTGTATAATATCTGTTATCCTGTTCATTTTGACTGGAATGACACCCTGGATCATCTGCACTTAAAAGCACAAGCCCCCCTGGTGTGCCAATGTAAGCCAAACTCATAAGGGGATCTGCTGCAACATTTACTCCTACGTGCTTCATTGTGACAAGGGTGGGAACTCCCCCTAAAGCAGCACCTCCGCCTACCTCTAAAGCCACTTTTTCATTAATAGAATATTCAAAATAAAAATCTCCATACTTTGATAACTTGAAAAAGGTATCAGGGACTTCAGATGATGGGGTGCCAGGATAACAGGATACAAATCCTACACCTCCTTCAATTGCTCCCCTTACAATGGCTTCATTACCTAGTAAAATGTGTTTTTCACCAGGTTTTCCTTCTAATAAATATTTCATGGTTAGATTCCTTTTTTTATTTTAATTTAGACTCAAGTTTAATTATTTTATAATTATAATATATGCCATTTGGATCATCTGCTAGCTTAGCTCTTAATTTTTTGTATGCCCATAAAGCCTGTTCTATCTTGTTACTTGCTTCTGCAAATTTTGCCATTTCCATTAAGATAATATCTTTGTATGTCTCATTGTCTTTTACTTTGCTAATAGTGCTAAGTGCTTTGTCATAATCATTTAAAAGTGCATAACATTGTGCCTTTGCAATTGTGGCAATAACTTTTAGATCTTTATCCTTTGTATTTTTTTCTATGTCATTCCACATAACTATTGCATTTTTATAGTCTTTTGTTTCAGTATATAGCTTTGCAAGCTCCAATCTAACTCCATATTTTAAATTCCGTGGAGATTTGTTTAAAAGTTCTTCTAATTTTGAAATCTTCTGTTTTTGATCCTTTATTACTAAAATAGATTTTAATTTGTTTTTAAAATTTTCTATTCTTTTGTTGGTATAAGTTTTATATCCAGGGTATACTAGTACTACAGCAATGATACACACAACTGCTATAGTAATTTCTTTTAGATGAGACAAAAATGCCTCCACAAGTGGATAAGCCTCTTTAGAGATTTCTTTTTCAATTGGATCTGGGAGTTTCTTCTTTTTTTTATCTTGCATTTACTTTTACCTCCATGTAATTTGAATTGAACATTATCTTTAGGGCATAGTCTTTTAACCTGTTCTAAGAAAAAGGTCAAAAACTTTGTTAAAGGAGATATTTTATGGAAGTTATTTTTTTGGGAGTGGGGGAGGCCTGTGACGAGAGAAACCCCAATACCTCTTTACTCATTTATCAAAAAGACACATGCTTACTTTTAGATTGTGGATTCAGTGTGGCCCATGAGTTTTTTAAACATGAGAAGGATCCAAATAAACCTGATATTGTATGGATCTCTCATTTTCATGGGGACCATTTTTTGGGCCTTCCTTTGCTTGTTCTTAGATTGTGGGAAGAGGGAAGAGAGAAGCCATTATATTTTATAGGCCAAAAAGGCCTTAGTGAAAAGGTTACCAGTGCAATGAAGCTAGCTTTTCCTACACTTGCAGAAAAGATCTCCTTTGATTACATATTTAACGAAATCCATGAAGATGAAAAAATCGAGATTAAAGGAATCTCCTTTCAAGGGGCATATACAGAGCATGTTCAATCAAACCTTGCCATTAAACTTATATGTGGAGAAAAATCTCTATATTATAGCGGTGACGGACCACCCTCAGAGAAATGTTATCCCCTTGCAGGCTCATGTGATTTAATAGTGCAAGAGACGTTTTTGTGGGACAAAGACATATATGGACATGGAAATTTTTTGTCTGCTGCGCAATTTGCCCGAAAGGTAGGTGCTAAAAGATTAGCAGCAGTTCATATGAAAAGGGATGAGAGGGATAAGATAATAACCCTTTTTGAAAAAAATAGAGATATGTTTAAGGAGATTGAGATTTATATTCCAAATTCAGGGGATAAAATTACCCTTTAATATATGTGTGGGAGGAGGTTATGGAAAATATAAGGGATCTTGTATTAAAAATTGGTAAGAAAGCAAAAAACGCATCACATCTAATGGCAGGTGCAACAACTGAACAGAAAAATGAGGCACTAAATCTACTTGCTGAGCTTTTGGATAAAGAAAGGGAAAACATAAAGGAGGAAAACAAGAAGGATTTAGAGCTAGCCAAAAAAAATAATTTAGGTGCTGCTAAAATAGATAGACTTACCTTATCTGATAAGGTGATTGATTCCATGATAAAGGGCTGCAAGGAAGTTGCTGCGCTTCCTGATCCAATTGGTGCAATTGAGAGCATGTGGAAGAGGCCAAATGGTCTTTTGGTAGGAAGGATGAGGATCCCTTTAGGCGTTATTGGAATGATCTATGAGTCCCGTCCAAATGTCACGATAGATGCTGGAATCTTATGTATAAAGGCATCAAACGCAGTAATATTAAGGGGTGGCTCAGAAGCATTTAATTCAAACATGGTATTGGCAGATTTATTTTCAAAGGCCTTAGATAAGGCCCATCTTCCAAAAGATGCAGTCCAGCTTATTCCAACAACTGATAGGGAAGCAGTTAGAGAGATGTTAAAATTAGAAGAATATATTGATGTAATTATACCAAGGGGAGGTGAAGGGTTAATAAGAGCAGTTGTGGAAGGGGCTAAGATGCCAGTTCTCAAGCATTATAAAGGAGTATGTCATATTTATGTGGATGAGGATGTGGACATAGATAAGGCAGTAGACATCATATATAATGCCAAGGTCCAAAGACCAGGGGTGTGTAATGCCTTGGAGTGTTTGTTAGTGCATGAAAAGATTGCACCTCTTTTGCTTCCAAAAGTTGGTGAAAAGCTAGGTGAAGCAGGTGTTTTGTTTAAGGCAGATGATAATGCAATAAAATATTTAAAAAAATGGGCAGAACCAGCTACACCAGAAGATTTTGGGTATGAATTTTTAGAACTAAAGATGGCAGTAAAAGTTGTATCTTCTCAGGATGAAGCTCAAGAACACATAAGGATGTATGGATCAAACCACACAGAAGCAATACTTACCAATAATCATCAAAGGGCAATGAAGTTTTTAAAGGAAGTTGATGCCTCTTTGGTGCTTGTCAATGCTTCAACTAGATTCAATGATGGGGGGGAATTGGGTCTTGGTGCAGAGATTGGAATCAGCACATCTAAGCTTCATGCGTATGGTCCAATGGGAGTAAAGGAGCTTACTTCCACGAAGTTTGTTGCATTTGGGGATGGACAAGTGAGAGTGTAAGAGGTTATGAAAAAGAAAATTGGATTTATGGGGGGAACTTTTGATCCAGTGCACAATGGCCACATCAGGGTGGCCATTGAAGTAAAAGAACAGATGGACCTTGAGTGGGTAGAATTTATTCCAGCCCCAAATCCCCCTCATAAACTCACCCAAAAAATATTAGATTTTAAAAGAAGGGTTTATTTTTTAGAAAAATCAATACAAGGTTGTGAATTTTTAAAGATAAACACCTTAGAGGCAAAAAGGGAAGGCCCTTCATATACCTTTTTTACCTTAAAGGAACTCAGTAAAGTTTATCCAGATTGTGAAAGATTTTTTATTATTGGATGTGATGAGGTGACCCATTTGAATAAATGGTATAGATGGAATGATCTTATAAATTTGGCTAATTTTATAGTAGTAGGACGAGAAGGATATTCAGTGGGTAAGCTCCAAGGCTTTCTAGAAAGAAATTTTTCTGTTGCACAAAAAAAGGGGGATTTTTTGTGGGACATAGGGAAAAATAATATATATTATTTAGAAATACCCCATTTAGACATTAGCAGTAGTAGGATTAAAAGAAAGATTTTAGAAAAAAAATCAATAAAAGGTTTGGTTGCAGATTGTATTATTCAAGAGGTGATAACTGATTATCTTAATTTTTTTAAAAAGGAGTAACTTGCTTATAGTCGCTTATCTTCTATCAGATTTTTTAAGATAAGCCCCCAGAAATGATCTTTATCTGATAAATATAGCCATCCCAAATGTGTAAGACAATTTGCACAAAGGATTATTTGCCAGGCATATCCAGGAAACCAGGTAAACTCCAAGGTAGGACTATCAACAGGCACATAATTTTGGGCATATGAAAAACATCCAATCTCAAATATTATGCCATGGGGATTTGCACATACATGAATAAATTTATCTTTGACATTAATTTTGTAAGTTGACCATGTGATAAGGGTTTTGCATTTTTTGCATAGATAACGAATTTTACCTTTTTGGGGGGATTTTTTGATTTCTCTCTCCTCAGTTGTTACTAATTCTGTATCTTGAATTGTTTTTTTTAAATATATATAGTTAAGTACAAGGTACATAGCTTCCCCCATTGTTTAATGTAAATTTTTTATTTATTTTATTTAAAAAAGGAGGAGATGTAAATTATTTTAAAGATAAACAGATATTTGTAAAGCCAAATATTGTTTTTTGGACAGATAAAGTAAATTTCTCCAAACTGGGGGTAATAACCACATCCAAGATTGTGGAATAGGGGTATGATTTTAAAAAGTGCTGAGGCAAACGAGATTATAGTAGGAGAAATTTTGAATCCTTGTCAGGCATTTTTATAAAAAGGTATCAGGATAAAGAGAAATTTGATTAGTTTTTTTAAGTTGAATAATAACAAATAAAAATTATTAGAGGATGGAGTTCAAATGGATATTAATGAGATGTTAGAATTTGATAGAAAACATATCTGGCACCCATACACATCTATGACAAATCCCCTGCCTGTTTATCCCGTAAAAGAAGCCAGGGGATGCAAGCTAGTTTTATATGATGGGAGAGAATTGATCGATGGTATGGCCTCATGGTGGGCTGTAATTCATGGTTATAATAATCCTATTTTAAATGAGGCAATAGTAGACCAATTAAATAAAATGGCACATGTGATGTTTGGGGGAATTACCCATGAACCAGCTGTGTTGCTTGCAAAGAAATTAATAGAAATCACTCCATCAGGGCTTGATAAAGTATTTTTTTGCTGTTCTGGTTCGGTATCCGTTGAAGTAGCAATAAAGATGGCTTTTCAATATTGGATATCTAAAGGTAAAAAAGAAAAATCAAAGTTGTTGACTGTGTTAAAGGGATATCATGGTGATACATTTGGAGCAATGGCTGTATGCGATCCAATAAATGGTATGCATGAAGTGTTTACACATGTTTTGCCAAAGCATTTTTTTGCTCCTGAACCCAAAATATCTTTTTATGACGAGTGGAATAAAGAAGATATATCAAAACTAAAACATATTTTAGAGGAGCATAACAATGAGATAGCAGCAGTGATACTTGAACCAATTTGTCAAGGTGCTGGGGGTATGAGATTTTACCATCCCCAATATTTAAAAGAACTAAGGTCTTTATGTGACGAATACAATATATTACTTATATTTGACGAAATAGCTACTGGCTTTGGAAGAACAGGAGAGTTGTTTGCATCATTTCATGCAGGAATAACACCAGATATTATGTGCGTGGGAAAGGCATTAACAGGTGGATATATGAGCTTTGGAGCTACGTTATGTACAGAAGAGGTGGCAATAACAATATCTGAAGGACCAACTGGAGTGTTTATGCATGGCCCTACTTTTATGGGAAATCCCCTTGCATGTGCTGTGTCTTTAAAATCTATTGAATTGCTTTTGTCAATGGATTGGAAGAAGAAGATAAAAAGAATGGAATCCATTTTTTTAAGTGAAAGGGATATGTTTTTAAAATTAAAAGGGGTAAAGGATGTAAGGGCACTAGGATCTATTTTTGTGGTAGAAACCGAAAGATCTGTGAATGTGCCAAAGGCACAAAGATTTTTTGTAAAAAAGGGGGTCTGGATCAGGCCGTTTCTAAATCTAATCTATATTATGCCTCCTTATGTGATAGATGATGTTGAAATAAAAAGACTATTAGATGCAATATTTGAAGTGTTAAAAAAAGACGAATATTGATATTTTGGTTTGTTGCAAAAAATATAGTAAAATAAGAAAGATATAAAAAATTAAAAAAAATTAAAAAAGGTGTTGACACAAAAGGGGAATATCTATATATATTTTTCTCCCGTTGCGGGGGTAAAAAAATTACTCCCAAGGGTTCTTTAAAAAACATATAAATGGGGGGTCTAAAAAAGGTATTGACAAAGATGGTATAGTGAATATAGTAATAGATCTCCCAGAGAGGATAAGGGTTCTTTGAGGTAAGTAGATAGTAAGGGCAGTGGGTAGTGAGAAGGATAGGTAAGGTTAGGTATAGTGAGATGGTATATGTTATAATAACCTGAGAGTTTGATCCTGGCTCAGAATGAACGCTGGCGGCGTGCCTAACACATGCAAGTCGAGCGCGAAAGTGTTCTTCGGGACACGAGTAGAGCGGCGGACGGGTGAGTAACGCGTGGATAACCTACCCTGTGGTGCGGGATAACACTCCGAAAGGGGTGCTAATACCGCATGAGCTATACTGGGCTAAGGTCTGGTATGGGAAAGCGTGCCTCTGGATATCAAGCACGCGCCATGGGATGGGTCCGCGTCCCATTAGCTAGTTGGTGGGGTAAAGGCCTACCAAGGCGACGATGGGTAGCCGGCCTGAGAGGGTGGTCGGCCACACTGGGACTGGAACACGGCCCAGACTCCTACGGGAGGCAGCAGTG